>Ga0209631_10000263_pt1 | contig 70395 bp, 51 predicted proteins | sample COG_08_FD_184752 | JGI IMG/M metagenome (GOLD analysis project Ga0209631, IMG submission 184752) | Pelagic Microbial community sample from North Sea - COGITO 998_met_08 (SPAdes) (version 2) | ecosystem: Environmental > Aquatic > Marine > Neritic zone/Coastal water | place: Helgoland, sampling... | reverse complement strand
AACTTGAAGGTATTAGGGGAGAAACAGTAACCAATCGTTTTGTCTCTTTTACAGATGAGATGAATTCAGTGCTCTCAGCAGCTGACCTAGTTATTTCGAGGGCTGGAGCTGGTGCAATTGCAGAAATCATACGTTGTCGAATACCTTCTATTCTAATTCCTTATCCCTATGCAGCGGATAACCATCAATTTTTAAACGCAGAATTTTTGGAACGAAAGGGAGGAGCTATCCTGTGCCCTGAGGTAAAAATGGGTGAGCATTTATTAGATGAAGTTAGAGAAGTAATGTTTAATGAAGATTTTAGAACTATTTTACGCCGAAACCTTTTTGCGATGGACAAGGGCGATGTGGCGAATCGTATTTCAGATGATCTTTGCCAATCCTTAAAGGAACGCGTTCTCCGAGATTCTGTCCAGGGTGGAGTTCTGCGCATGGTCGGATGAACAAACCGCGACGAGTCTTTCTTCTTGGTGCGGGGGGTATGGGTATGGCTCCGCTCGCATTGTATTTACAAGGAGCAGGTATTCAGGTTGAGGCTTATGATGATAGATTTCGTGAACCTTTGCGCTCAAGCTTGGAGCAATCTGGGGTTCAAGTATTGAGTGAACCAACACCTTTGGAGAATCCAGATTGCGTGATTCGTTCAAGTGCAATTCCAGAAGGAAGTAAATTGGTACAGCCATGGTTAGCCAAAAAAATTCCTGTTTTTCGTAGAGGTGAATTCTTAGCTCGTTTTACTGCGAATCGAAAAATTCTTGCCGTTGTTGGTAGTCATGGAAAAACTACAACCTCTGGAATGTTATGCTGGGCCTTGGATCAAGTAGGTTTTGATTTTTCTTATTTGGTGGGTGGTTTGTTCTTGGGGAATGAATTGGCTCCTGGGCGATATTCAAAAGATAGTTGGCTTGTTTTAGAAGTAGATGAAAGCGACGGTACTATAGATCTCTTCGCACCAACAATAACCTTAGCGTTGAATTGTGAATGGGATCATGTTGACCTGTATGATTCTAAAGATTCGATTGGAGAAACTTTTCGTTCCTTATTTAATCGAACACGCTCGGCAATTATAACCCCCAATAAATCAGAACTTTCAGACTGGGCGAAATTGGAGAAAAATCAAAAATTATATACTTTCGAAAGCAGTAAAGACCCAAGTAAATATAAAGAGAGCAATTTGTCTGCAGTACTTGCTGCAGGAATGGCATTAGATGTTGATTTTTCCAGCTTGGATTTTAGTGATTTCCCAGGATTGGCACGTAGGGAAACCATACTTTATGAAAGCCCGTATAGAATTATTATTGAAGATTACGCCCACCATCCCACAGAGATAAATGCCCTTTTAAGTAATCGCAGATCATCATTGCCTGAGCATTCTCTTCAAGTAGTATTTCAACCTCATCGGTTTACCCGAACACATGCATTGGCAGAAAGGTTTGCAGAGGAGCTTTCGCAAGCAGATGATCTTCATTTACTCCCCACCTATGCTGCTTTTGAGAAATTTGACCCCAAAGGGTCAGTTGAAAGTTTGGTAGGTTATCTGCCTCCACGACTGAGGAAACGAACTAATATATTTTCTGATTTTTCTCAATTGTGTAAAACCCTGGGACCACAATCTGCTGATAAAGACCAAATTTTATTTGTTGGTGCAGGAGATTTAGAAAAGTGGGCACATGCATTTTCAGCTTGGGAGAAATCCAAAGGAAACAAACTTGATGCCTTTGCACATTTTCTTCATGGAAAACTTTCAAATAATACTATTCTAAAAAGTAACGAACCATTGGCAAATAAGACAACTATTGGAGTGGGTGGATGTGCACATTGGTATGCAGAGCCAGCTCACTCGGAAGATTTACGTTCCTTAGTTGAAGGGTGTCTATTGTTTAACATTCCCCGTGCGATGATTGGGAGAGGTTCAAATTTAATTGTTCCTGACGACGGATTTGGAGGCTTAGTTATTCGCTTAAGAGGGAAATTTTGGAAGGAAATTACTCTTAGGTCAGAAGAGTCCTTGATTGTTGGGGCTGGAATTAAGTTAAAAGAGATTTGTACCTTTGCCTGTAAAAACGGCCTGAAAGGTTTTGAGTTTCTAGAGGGAATTCCCGGGACTCTTGGCGGAGCTTTGAGAATGAACGCTGGTGCAATGGGCTGGGAAACCTTCGACCTTGTGGAATGGGTCTCTTTTCTTCTACCGGATGGGAGTATAAAAGAAATCAAAGGCACCGATTTGAATGTTGGGTATAGGTATTGCAGGGAAGCGTTTGATGGAATTGCGTTGCGTGCGAAATTAAAGTCAGAGGGAAAGTCTGACCATCGAGCGATTCGAACGATCATTGATAAATTGGCAAAACAAAGACGAGCTACCCAACCTAGAGAGGCAAGTGCAGGGTGTATTTTTCGAAACCCTGAGGATGTTTCAGCAGGTTGGCTTATTGAGCAAAGCGGACTTAAGGGTGAGCGAGTAGGCGGAGCAGTTGTTTCTGATCAACATGCTAATTTCATTCTGAATCAAGGTGGGGCCACTGCAGATGAGGTCATTTCATTAATTCAGCGCGTGCGACAAAGGATCCGAGAATCGAAGGGGCTAACTCTTGTTCCAGAGGTTACCTTAATGGGGAAATCGTGGAACGAATACCTATCCTAAGATTTTAAATGAATAACAATCCTATAATTACAATTTTGACCGGAGGCGTTGGAGCAGAACGTGAAATTTCAATCGCTACAAGCAAAGCACTTGCTGCATCTTTAGGAAAAGATTTTGATGTGGATTTAATTGATATCAAAAAAGAGGAACTTCCCCCTAATATCGATACTGATAAAACTATCGTTTTTCCAGCAATTCATGGCACCTTTGGTGAGGATGGAAGCTTGCAAAGCTTGCTGGAAGAAAAAGGCATAATTTACTCGGGGAGTAATCCCGCTTCGAGTCGCTTATGTATGAATAAGTTTGAGTCGAAAAAAGTCGTTTTGAAAGTAGGGGTTAGAGTTGCAGCAGATCTTTCATTTCACGATGCCAAAGAACTGAATATAGTTGATATTCTTTCACAGCTCGGACAGGACCTTGTAATTAAACCAATTGATCAGGGAAGTAGCGTTGCTCTTTATGTGCTAACTGGGGAAGAAGAACTTCGTGCCATATTGGAAACTCTCCCTCCAGGCAATTGGATGATTGAAAAAAGAATATTTGGCAGGGAGGTCACAGTAGGTATTTTAGGAGATTGTTCCCTTGGCATTGTTGAGGTCATTCCCAATGGAGGAGTTTACGATTATGAAAGAAAATACTCCGCAGGATCCACTGAATATAGGTATCCTGCTGTTTTGGATTGTGACATAGAAAATGAAGTTAAAGAATTTGCCTTAAATGCATTTAAGGCATGCGGATGTAGGGATTTTGCGAGAGTGGATTTTATAATATGTGAAGATGGAAACGCTTATTTTTTAGAGATAAACACCCTGCCCGGTCTCACTGAAACAAGCTTGCTTCCAAAGAGTGCATCATGTGCTGGATATAATTTTGAAAAGTTATGTCAGCACCTTATTCATCCTGCTGTGGAGCGATTTTCAGAATATTCATTGTTACCTGCATAAATTTAAAATGATAAAGAAACAAAAAAAGAAAGCAGATTCCGGATCATCAACTTGGCAGAAATTGGCTCCAAAATCTTCTCGTAAACCAGCTTCATATGCCGCGTTTAGGAAAAGGTTAATTAGGTTAACAAAGGTTTTTGTATTTTTGGCTATATTATTTGTTTTGGGAGGAGTTGGCTGGTTTTTTCAGCAGTGGGATAATTCTGATTCGGGGCCCCTTGATTTAACCGGACCAGGTGAACCTGTATCAAAACTTTCATTTAGCACGGATGGGGTTCTACATAAGCGTTGGTTTCAGAATTGGTTTGGTCCCCTTAGGAATCGAACACTTATGGATTTAGATATTAATAATATACAAGCTGAACTATGTAAGGAACCACAAATAATTTTCGCCCAAGTTGTAAGAGAATTTCCTTCAACATTATCCATAAACTTAAAAGAAAAAAAGCCTATCATGAGACTGTGCTTAAGGTCTAAAAGTAAAGGTGAGCAAACTTGGTTAGTTTCGGCTGAAGGCTCTTTATACCGAGGTACTGGTTATGGGAAAGCCAGTCTTTCTCATCTTCCTTTTCTCAATATCGAACCGTCCCTTCTTAAACAGAAAGTGAATGGCATAGGATTTGAGGAATTGGATGGTATCCCTGTGGTTGCTCCTTTACTCGAAATTGCCCGTCGTGATTACCCTTCCATATACAATAATTGGCAAGTTCTTTCTTATCAAAGACCTCAAGATAATGATCCAGGAGCTCACATTCATATTAAATCTATCAAAGTTCGAAATCTAAGATTTGCACCGCGTAATTTTACCTCCCAACTCAGGAGATTAAAATATTTATTAATGGAGCCAGATTTTCGGAGAAATTCTGTAATTGAATCAATCGATTTATCACATGACAGATCGGTGTTTGCCAAATTAAACCCTTCTTAATTTTTTATAAAATTTAGAAGATTAAAAAAACGAAATGTAAGATGAGCAAAATAATAGGTGCTGTAGAAATCGGAACTTCAAAAGCGAAAGCTCTTATCGGGGAAGTGGCAGATAATGGAAACTTAAATGTTGTCGGTATGGCCTTCCGCCCAAACGAAGGTATGCGGAAGGGCGAAATTGTTGATTTTCGTAAGGCTGCCGCCGCCGTTCATTCTGCACTTGAAGATGCTGAAAAAATGTCTGGCACCACAGTTGATGAAGTATACCTTGCTCAAACTGGAGCCCATTTAAAGGGGCAAATGTTGTTGGGGTCAGCATCTACTGCATCATCAGATAATCGAGTTGATGTAACTGACCTTCAGCGTGCTTCTGAAGAAGCAAAGCGAAGAAGCCCTGATGCAGGGCGTACCTATGTTCACCACATACGAACCCCCATTCTACTTGATGGTAGAATTGTTCAAGATCCAGTTGGGATGATTGGTTCGAAGGTTGATTTAGGGTATTGGGCGATTGATGGGGATGACCAAGCAATTAAGCATGCCCTTCATGTGATTAGCAACTATAGTTTAGATGTTAAGGATTTGATACTTTCTTCGATTGCGTCCTCTACGATGATGGCGGGTCCAGATTTTCGTAGAGCCGGGACTTTAGTTATTGATATGGGAGCTGGGGTAACCGACTTTGCACTTTATCGCCAAGGTTTTGTTGCATATACAGGAGTAATACCAGTAGGCGGGGATCATGTGACTGGGGATTTAAGTATGGGATTAAGAATACTTGAACCTTACGCTGAAAAGCTCAAGATCGAACATGGTAAATCAATTCCAGATCCAATGGATGAAGGAGAGGATGTTTGGATCATTGGCAATAAAACGATTGGAGACCGAGCCATTCCAAGAAAGGCAATAACCGACATTATACATGTTCGTATAGTTGAGCTTTTTGAAATTATAAGTAAGGAGCTCGAAGGCTTACTTGAACCTGATGAATTAAAAGGTGGTATTTTACTCACTGGCGGAGCATCTCTGCTGCCAGGCGTCGATCAAATTGCAACAAAAGTCCTAGGGTTCCCCACTAGACGGGCAAGTTTTCCTTCGGGCATTGCATCTGAACTTGCTCATCCAGAAAATGCTACTGTTCTAGGTCTTTTGCATTATGGACTAGAAGACCATGGTTTACCTGGAAGAAAAAAAGAGGAAGCAGAAACTGGTTTTTTAGGTAAATTTCGTAAAATGGTAGGCTTGAGTCCCCAGCACTAAGTTACATTAGAAAAATCACATAAAGAAAATAAAATGAGTCAAGAAAACCTTTTTCCACAAGAAACAAATTTTTCTCCCGAAAACGAATTGCCTGGTATTCGTGCAAAAATTATTGGAATTGGAGGTGCAGGGCTTTCATTAATTGATGGTTTATGTTTTGATAATTTTCAAAGTGTTGAACATTTAGCCATCGATGTGGACAGCCGTGCACTTGCGGATAGTATAGCCAGTGAAAAACTTTCTTTTGGTCGTCGACATACCCGCGGTATGGGCACGGGGGGAGAACACACTTTGGCCCGTAAAGCATTGGAGGAAGAAAAGGATGTAATTAGGAAAAAATTAGAAGGGGTTGATCTTGTTTTTCTACTTGCTGGATTAGGCGGGGGGACAGGTGGTGGAGCCGCTCCAGTTATTGCCCGGTTGGCAAGGGAGTCCGGGGCCTTAGTTTTTGCATTTACACCATTGCCATTTAGTTGGGAAAAAAGCCGTCATTCTATGGCAGAGGAATGTTTGGCTGATTTGCGTAAATTTGCTAATGCAGTTATTCCTCTGCCGAACGATTCGCTTTTGCAAATGGGGGGAGCTGATGCTACTGCACTTGAGTGCTTTGCAGAAGCGGGACGTAATGTAAGTAAAGGAATTACGGCAATATGTGCCCTTGTTTTTCGCCGGGGTATGATTGATGTTGATTTTGTGCACTTGCGAAAAGCTTTCAATCGAAGAGCAGGGCGAACATTATTTGGTTATGGAGAAGGGGAGGGGGAGGACGCTATCCGGCAAGCCGTTCGGGAGCTTTTACTCTGTCCAATGCTTCATTTACCTGATGTTTCAAAAGCTGCAGATGCCCTTCTTATATTAATAACTGGTGGAACAGGTATGAGCATGGCTTCCCTTCAACAGGTGTCCCTCGAAATTCGTGATGAATTTAAAGCTGGTGAGCATATTGTTTTTGGTGCCCATGTGGATGAAAATATGGGTGATCGTGTTCAAATTACGGTGCTTGGAGCAACTGATCTTGAAGCTGGAACGCCCCCAGCAGATGTTGCTCCCGCCGCAAAAGGAGTAATTTCAGCACTGCCGAAAAGTAAAGTTGCTCACCCTTCAAAATTACAAAAACAAAATCAGACAACCCCAACCACTCCAACCCCCAAACTATCGCGTTTTAAAAAACAGGAAACGATTGATCAGAACACTTTTGATTTCATGGAAGCCGAAAATCAAAGAGGTATTTTTGGTGATTTGCCATCGCGCAATCTGTATGCCGGGGAAGATTTGGATGTCCCTGCTTACTTGCGCAGAGGGGTAAAAGTATCGATTTAAAACCGCCCATAGTTAGCATTACCATATTTTGAACTTAAAATTTTAGTCAGCTCGGTTTTAATATTAGAAATTACATTTAGAGAAAGGTCTTGTGTAAGTTCTAACAAGGTTTTAATTCGTTCATTTTAAATTCTGATTATAGGCATTTATCAATTTTGAATGTTTGACCTTACCGAAATCCTTCTTTTTGATTAAATCCATGCGATGGTTCTCTTGTAGTTTAATTTTTTTAATTTCCTTTACAGGGTATATTTTTGGACAAGGAATGCATTTAGTGCTTACTCAAATCGGCGATGGAGCAATTTTGAATATTGCAGATGGAGAATCCCAACCAGTTACATCTGCGAGTTTTATTCCTCAAAACTCTGAAATTACCATACTTCCAAATAGTGGAATTGAAACTATGTCTTCTGGTTATCAATTTCGTTTTGGTTCGGACACTAAATTTTTTATCTCTCCAGATTTCATTCATTTGCACATGGGATCAATCATGGTGCAGTCTAGGAAAATCGGAAATAAAACTAGCTTACGTAGTTCTGAAACCTTGATTGAAATTTCCGGAGTGGGTACGTGTATGCTTGAAGTTGAAAAAAACGGAGGATTTAAGATAGTTGGAGTTCTTGGAAGATTAAATATTACTGGGAGGGATAATCTTTTCAAAACTGATCTACTTGCCGGTGAACTGATAACGATTAAGCCTGGCAATTCTGGAGTGGATAATAAAATAAATATAAATTTAGAAAAAGTTGTGGAAACTTCCTTTTTGCTTTCAGGCTTTAAAAATAACTCAAGTTTCAAAAGTTCACTCGATTCGATTGTAAAAGCGCAGAGCGAATCAGTCAGAGAATCCCCATCATCAGAATCTTTTGGCACAAGTGTGGTAGATAATTTTCCAAATACTTCAAAAGAAAATATCAATGAAAACTTGATTGATGGAGATGAAGGTAACCTATTTCCGCTAAACCGTAGTTCTTACCAAATCCCGAGTTTAGATCCACTGGAAGAACTTCTTGGTCGATCACCCAAAAGAGTTTTACCCTCAAGCTTTGATGCTGAGCCTGCATCTGGTAAAGCTAGACCTTTGCCCGGAACACTACTACGACTGAAAAATTAACCCAAATTTAATCATTTGATAACATTATGAACACTTTAACACCCTTAGTACTAGCTTCCTCTGGTGGGCATGAATACCTATATGGTTTATTTTTTCTTATTGTTGCTTTGGTGATCGGTGCCGCAACAAGACATTTTCTTCAACGCATCCCACTTCCCTTCACCGTTTTACTTTTGATAATCGGATTAGCCATGGGGGCACTTAACCGGGCATATGGACCGCATGGTGGACACGGACATGAAGGTGAGCATGCATCTCACACCGAAGGAATTTGGGATAAATTTGTTGATACTTTGAGTGGTGCAATTACATGGGGAGGGAATCTGGACGGTCATTTAATTCTGTATGTCTTTTTGCCCATTCTTATTTTCGAAGCAGGTTTTGCATTAGATGTTCATACTTTTAAGAAATCTTTCGTTAGTGCATTCTGTCTAGCCGGACCTGGAATTGTAACCGCCACGGTGATGACTGGTGTTGCTTTTTGGGGACTCATACAAATATTTGGAGATGCTGGAGGGGTACTCTATGAATGGAATTCGGAGGCCGGGGCCTTCATATGGTTGTCATCCATGCTCTTTGGTGCGGTGGTGAGTGCCACCGACCCGGTGGCCGTGGTAGCTTTGCTTAAAGAATTAGGAGCAAGTAAAAAGTTGGGAACTTTAATTGAGGGGGAATCTTTATTAAATGATGGAACGGCTATTGTTGCTTTTGTTCTCTTAATTGGGGTGGTAACTGGTTCACAGATAATGGTGACGGAAACTGGTTCTTTTGATACAGTGGCTTTTTTAGGTAATACTGCTGCTGGTTTTGGTAAAATCGGTGCGGCTGGGGGATTAATTGGAGTCTTCTTGGGATTAATTGCAATTTTATGGGTCCGTAAAGTGTTTAATGATCCAATGATCGAGATCACCGTTGTTCTCGTAACTTCTTATGCGGTCTTTTTTATATGTGAACATTTTTTCCATGTTTCCGGTGTTTTAGGATTGGTTGCACTTGGTATTGTAATGGCAGGAATTGGAAGGACTCGAATAAGTCCGGAAGTGGAGCATTTTATGCATGAGTTTTGGGAACTAATTGCTTTTGTGGCCAATGTTATCATTTTTATCGTGGTTGGTGTAGTTATCGCCCAAAATGCGAACCCTACAGGTATGGACTTTCTAATACTTGGTTTGGTTTATGTAGGAATTCATATCGTTCGTGCGATTAATATGGGTGCTTTTTATCCGATTATGAAAAAAGCGGGTTATGGACTTCCCGGCAAAGACGCAGTCGTGGTTTGGTGGGGTGCATTGCGTGGTGCAATTGGTTTAGCCCTTGCATTGGTCGTTTACACAGAACAATTTCGGTATGAATTTACGGTCGAAAATGGAGGTGCGGGCTATAATGAATTAACCACATCGGTCTTTGTATTAGATCAGGACAAGGCATCTCAAATTGTAGAAAACGATAGTTTGAACTGGCATCATGCATCTGCTCTTGCTCATGCAGAAGTAAATATTCAAGATGGTGAAATCGTTGGGATTTCTCAAACCTCAGAAAATGCAGTAGAAACTTTGGGTAAACGAACCTCTCAAGATGCTGCTCTGATAAGAGAAGGTTTAGCCAATGGGAAAAAAGTTGTTGTTGTCTTGGGTGAGGGGAAAGGTGCGATTGCCCAGGCATCCTTGGTTGGTATTTCTTCTCGAGTACGAGATCAATTTTTATTCTTAATTTCTGGAATTGTGCTGCTCACCTTATTGGTTAATGCTACAACCGTTGGGCCACTCGTGAACTACCTTGGATTAACGAAACTGCCGGCGGTCAAGAAACTCATGTTTTCCAATGCCTCGGGAAATGTAGCCAAAGGATGTGAGCAGGAAATGGATCTTTTAAAGGACGATCGCTTTTTAAGTGGTGCAAATTGGGGGGAAGTCCGTAAGTATTTGCCCGATCCTGTGGCCTATCCATTAACGGCTGATGAATTGGTAGATATGGACACAATTGCTGAAACCAGAAGACGTCTACTGGAGAAGGAAAGAAGTAGCTATTGGGGACAATTTCGAGCCGGTTTATTGAGTGCTCAGGCAGTCGCCCAATTAGATAATAATCTCAGTGAGTTTTTAGATTTGCAGGGTAAAGTGCCGATGACCGACCGAGGATACCTAGAGAAGGTTTGCGGTGTGAGTAAATTAACCGAAGCTTTTAAAGATTTACCCTTTTTGAAAAACCATTTTACCGATCGAATTACAGTCAGTTATGATGCTGCAAAAGGTTTTGTGGTTGCTCAGCAGGATATGGCAAAAATGGTGGACAGCTTGGCAAAGGAACTTGATGAAAGCGGAGATGCTGAAAAGCTTGATAAAACTACTCGTATGTTAAAAGACGAAATCCGTCAAAACCGATTAAGTGGTCTTAAGTTTATCCGTAACATGCATGAGAATTACCCGGAAGCTACGGTCGGGATTGAAACGAAAGATGCAATTCGTTCTGTGCTTAATCATGAACGAAATACCATTAAGAAATTAAAGTCTGATGGGATGCTTGAACCTGATGAAGCAGCCAGGTTAATTATTGCCGTTGAAGAACGGATGAAGGTGGTAATGGAAAGTTCTTTGGATCTTCGCCTTCCTGAACCGGAAGAAGTTTTAAGAGAGGTTAATTGGTTGAAGGGGATGCCCGATGTATTAATTGCAAAGATTGTAAATGCTTCTGAGTCTCGTGTTTATAATGCTGGAGACACCATTATGAACCAAGGTGGCGAAGGTGATGGCATGATTGTCATAACCAGGGGAAGTGTTAAGGTGTCTATTGCTGACACAGTTGTTGATATCATGGGTCGTGGTGCGGTAATTGGGGAAATGGCAGTTTTGGCCGGTGTCCCCCGTACTGCGAATGTGGTGGCTGATTCCTCGGTAACTGCTCTTTGGTTAACCACTGAGTCAATGCAAGCCATTATGTCAGAATCCCCAGAATTATCGGGTAGCCTCTGGAAAACTGCAGCGATGCGCTTCGCTGAAAACTTAATTGGCACAAAATCCCCCTACAACGGTTGGGACCAAATGAGATTACGTCGATGGTTAAACGAAGGGGATGTCAGTGCACCTACAGATGGAGAAACGCTTAACCTTTATGGCAAGGTAGGAATTTTGATTGCTGGTAAAGCTGTCGCCAAAGTTGAATCCGAGCCTATTTCGGCTCCTGCTCTTCTTGATCTTGCTGAAGCTACATTCTCAGAAAACGCCAAAGTTTTTATCCGCGAAACTTAATCTAAAATTTCTGTTAATTCAGATTTGTGTTCAATTTGTGGAGCCGAAATAGTTTTTAATTAATTTTCGGATTCCTTACGCAACTTTACCCAAATTTGGTTGTAATGTATTAATGATAGCCACTCGGTGACCATTAAATGGCGGAGAGGGCGGGATTCGAACCCGCGGTACCTTGCGGTACACAGCATTTCCAATGCTGCACGATCGGCCACTCTGTCACCTCTCCTCAAACAATGTAAGAGTCAATTTTAATGGAGCAGTTCGATGAGTTCGTCAACGCTCAAACGAACTTCATGATGATTGATTTGTAATCTTTGGTCAGGTTTTTTCACTAGTTTTATTTTTGATGTTTGCTTGTTTCTAAAGATTGGTTAGAAATAAATAACAATGCATATGACAGCTAATGATATTGCGTACAATGGTAAGGTTGAAGGTGATGTAGTCGTCACCCGTGCGGATGCCGTTATTAATTGGATCCGGAAGCATTCTGTTTGGCCGATGCCAATGGGACTAGCTTGTTGCGCAATTGAATTAATGGCATCAGCTGCTTCCAGATATGATATTTCGCGATTTGGAATGGAAGTTATGAGGTTCTCTCCTCGCCAGTCGGATTGCATGATTGTAGCCGGAACCGTTACCTATAAAATGGCTGAGGTTGTGAGAAGGATTTACGACCAAATGGGAGACCCCAAGTGGGTGGTTGCCATGGGAGCTTGTGCTTCTACTGGCGGGATGTACCGTTCATATTCCGTCATGCAAGGTGTTGATAATATTGTTCCCGTGGATGTTTATGTGAGCGGTTGCCCACCCCGACCTGAAGCCCTTTTGGATGCGATGATGAAATTGCAGGATAAAATCGGAAACGAGTCTTCTGTTCGTGATCTTCGAAAAAGTAAAGTAGTCGCTAGCGGTTGATAATATGATCGACGAAGATTATATCAAGAGTTTGCTAGATAAGCACTCTTTTCTTTCTCATCGAGAATCTATTGATTGTTTTACCGTTGATTGTCCCGCCGAAGATTTGGTTTCTTTTTTGAAAGCTCTGAGAGATCATGAGGGTTTTGAGTTGCTAATTGACTTAACTGCTATTGATCATGGAGAAGGTGCAGATATTCGGTTTTCTACCGTCATTCATTTATATTCCCTTGTTCACAGAGGATATATCCGAGTGCACTCAGCATGCTTGAATAATGATGAGCCGACTATTCCTTCGGTCTCCAGCATTTACCCTGCTGCTAATTGGCATGAGCGCGAAACATTCGATATGTTTGGAATACAATTTAGTGAACATCCGAATTTAAAGCGGATTTTAATGTGGGATGAATATCCTTATTTCCCTCTTCGTAAGGAATTTCCACTTGCTGGTATAGATACTCCTTTACCTGCTGACGATGTAGTTGAAGTCACCCAGGCTTCTGTCGAGCCTGCACCTATGATGGGGGGGCCATTTGTCTCTCCTGGATCTGGTGTAATTAGTGATTCCGAGCCACGTGCTAAGGACGAAAGTTGGACTGAGGAAAAAGAGAAAAAATCATGAGTACTACAACTAAAGAAATTTCTGTTGGAGATATCGGTGCCCGTGGTGCCGAAGCAAGTAGTAAACTTGATGGTGATAAGATGGCTTTGAATGTCGGACCATCTCATCCCACTACTCATGGCGTGCTTCGTTTAATTATGGAGTTGAATGGCGACTTAATTGATAAATGTGAGCCTGTTCTCGGTTATCTTCATCGTGGAGATGAAAAAATTGCCGAGAATATGACCTACAATCAGTTTGTTCCGTATACAGACCGTCTGGATTATCTTGCTCCGCTAGCAAATAACGTTGCCTATGCATTGGCGGTTGAAAAATTGACAGACATTGAGATCCCCCCTCGCTGTCAAGCTATTCGAGTATTAGTTTGCGAAATGGCTCGAATTTCAAGTCATCTGTTAGGGATGGGAGTTTTTGGTATGGATGCTGGTGCGTGGACGCCTTTCATGTACACATTTACAGAGCGTGAAAAATTGTATACCTTGTTTGAGGAGTTAACGGGTGCTCGATTTACCACCAGTTACACACGGATAGGTGGTGTCTCAAGGGATATTCCCGAAGGTTGGTTAGATCGAGTTCAAAAGTTTGTTGACGAATTACCTAAAGCGATTGCTGAAGTAGAAAAATTACTTACTCGAAACCGAATCTTTCTTGACCGAACTGAGGGTATCGGTGAAATTTCCAAAGAAGATGCACTGGCTTATGGCTTAACTGGTCCGAATCTTCGTGCTGCCGGGGTCGACCTCGATTTGCGAAAAGACAAGCCTTATTCTGGATACGAGCAGTATGACTTTGATGTGCCAATTGGAACAAGGGGAGATTGCTACGATCGTTATCTTGTTCGAATTGAGGAAGTCTTGCAAAGCATTCGTATCATTAAGCAAGTTATCAAAGATTTTCCGACAGGTGCATGGTATGCAGAGGATGCAAAAAAGATTTTTGCACCTCCAAAAGAAAAGATTTTATCCAGCATGGAGGAATTAATCCAAAACTTCATGATTGTTACCGAGGGCCCTCAAATTCCTGCAGGCGAAGTTTATTTCGAAGCTGAGAACCCTAAAGGTGCTCTTGGTTTTTATATCGTGTCCAAAGGTGGAGGCGTACCTTATCGCATGAAAATCCGTGCACCTAGTTTTTGTAACTTAAGCATACTAGAGAAGTTGGCCCCCGGGCACATGCTTTCTGATATTACAGTGATTCTTGGTAGCTTGGATTTTGTTATGGGCGAATGTGATCGCTAAATAATTTTATGGAACTTTCTGAAGATACTTTAAGAAAAATTGAAGAGGTAATTCCACGTTATCCTGAAAAGCGAAGTGCCGCATTGATGGTTATTCATTTAATCCAAGATGAACTTGGTTGTATATCAGATGAGACATGTAATTGGATTGCAGAGAAACTCGAACTGCAACCCATAAATATTAAGGAATTAATCACCTTTTACCCCATGCTAAGAGAGACTGCTTGGGGTAAGAAGCATGTTCGGGTTTGTAGAACTTTACCCTGCGCACTTAGAGGCTCATACGGAACATGCAAAGTTCTTGAAGAAAAGTTGGGCGTCAAAGAGGGCCATGTTCGAGATGATGGAGAATTTTCTATCGAATTTATGGAGTGTCTAGCTGATTGTGGTGAGGGACCGGTTGTAATGGTTGGTGAAGAGACCTTCGAAAATATCGAAGGTAAAGGTGCAGAAAAATTCGCCGACCTTCTCCTTAATGATAAGTTAAATTCCTCTTCCGAATTTATTAGCTACGAGAGTGCGCTCGTAACCGATTCTACTCCTGTTAAATCTACCAAGAAAAAATGATCAAAAAAACAACACCAAAGGAAAGGCGGATCATTTTAAAGCATGCTGATGATCCCAGTTATTCAAATAAGATTGGTTGTTATCTGAAGAAGGATGGTTATTCGATGCTGAAAAAGGCTTTTCAGATGAAACCTGATGAAATTGGGGAAGAAGTTTTAAAGTCTGGTGTTCGAGGCCGGGGAGGAGCAGGGTTTCCCGCTGGTATGAAATGGAAGTTCCTCGATCGTAAATCTGGAAAACCTATCTATCTTGTTTGTAACGCAGATGAATCTGAACCCGGTACATTTAAAGATAGGCAAATCATGTACAAGGACCCTCACCAACTAATTGAGGGTATGATGATAGCCGCTTATGCCATTCAGGCAAAGCAAGCATTTATTTACATTCGAGCTGAATTTTTCGAAGGTGCTAGAATTCTTGAGCATGCCATTGCAGAGGCTAAGAAAAAAAACTTTTGTGGTGATAAAATTTTGGGATCTGATTTTTCATGTGATTTAGTTGTTCATCGTGGGGCAGGGGCCTACATCTGTGGAGAAGAGACTGGTTTGATTGAATCACTTGAGGGAAAAAGACCTAATCCCAGAATTAAGCCTCCTTATTTTCCTGCGGTTCTTGGATTGTATCAATGTCCAACTATTGTGAATAATGTCGAAACTCTCTGCAATGTTAAGCACATCCTAGAAATAGGGGGTGAGGAGTTTGCCAAAATTGGAAAACCTAATAACACGGGCACTAGAATTTGGTGTGTATCCGGCCATGTTAAAAAGCCTGGATATTACGAGTTTGAGTGCGGCGCACTTACTTTAGGTGAGATGATCTACGATGTGTGCGGTGGACTTTTGCCTGGTCGCTCACTTAAGGCTATAATCCCTGGTGGTTCCTCATCCAAAATTTTACGTGCTGATGAAAGGTTTACTGGTAAATTAAAAGATGGAACCGATTTCGATTGGGGTATTGAAGATATTCCTCTTGATTTTGACGGCCCCGCATCTGCTGGCAGTATGTCCGGATCAGGTGGAATTATTGTAATGGATGACACGGTCGACATCGTTGAAGCCATGGCAAACATCAATGCGTTCTATGCTCATGAATCTTGTGGCCAATGTACTCCTTGTCGAGAAGGTTCGCTGTGGATGAAGAAAATTACTCAGCGTATGTGCGACGGTGCTGCGAGAAAAGAAGATGCAGACTTATTACTCTCGGTTGCCAATCAAATTGAGGGACGCACGATATGTGCTTTTGGTGAAGCTGCCTCTTGGCCGACCCAAAGCTTTATTTCTAAATTCAGGGACGAATTTGAAGAAAAAGCCAATAACGGAAATAAGAAACCTCCTCTTCAATTAATCTAAGTTTTTTCTATGAGTAGTAACGGAAAAGTATCTACGGTAACCATTAATCTTGATGGAAAAGAAGTTGAAGTGCCAGCTGGCATAAATTTAGTTGAAGCTGCAGCAATTCATGGAACCGAAGTACCGCATTATTGCTACCACCCCCAACTGAGTGTAGCCGGAAACTGCCGAATGTGCTTGGTTGAGATGGGCACGCCGATGAGAGACCGTGGAACGGGCGAGCCAGTTTTAGATGACAATGGAGTTCAGAAAATTGGCTGGATTCCAAAGCCTGTTATTGGATGTGGAACTAATGTTTCTGCAGGTATGCATGTGAAAACAACATCTTCTATGGTTACTGATTCCAGAGAGGGAATTATGGAGTTTCTACTCGTTAACCACCCCCTTGATTGTCCCATCTGTGACCAAGCGGGAGAGTGTCGATTGCAAGAATTTGCCACCGATTATGGGCGTGGGTACAGCCGGTATGTCGAAAGAAAAAATGTTAAGCCTAAGAGAACAAGGTTAGGGCCTAGGGTTACGCTAGATGACGAACGATGCATACTATGTTCTAGATGCATTCGTTTTTGCCAAGAAGTTGTTGACGATGATGTCCTTGGATTTGTAGACCGGGGAAGTTTTTCAACCTTAACTTGTTTTCCCGGTAAAGAACTTTCGAACAACTACTCCTTAAATACTGTAGATTTATGCCCCGTGGGTGCGTTAACCAGTACGGATTTTAGATTTAAAATGAGGGTTTGGTTTCTAAAGGAATCTGTAAGTATTTGCACTGAGAGCAGTGCAGGTTCAAATACTTTAGTTTCTAGCCGTGAAGGTGAGATCCATAGAATTACTCCGAGGCGGAATGATGCGGTTAATGATAGTTGGATGGCGGACAGTGGTCGTGAACTATACAAGAAAGTTAATTCTAAAGATCGTTTACTTACCCCCATGGTTTCAGATGAACCTAGTGATTTGAATAATGCGATTTCTCAAGCGGCACTTTTGCTAAAAGGGAAAAATGTTGGGATTGTCGGTTCTTGTCGATCCTCCTTGGAGGAGCAATACCTCTACAACAAACTGGCAAAAAGCATAAAAGCAAAGAAATTTTTGAGGGGTCACTTTGGTGATGATGACGGTATCCTTCTTTCTGCAGATCGTACACCTAATTTGCGTGGTGCATTGGTAACTGGATTTTCTAATAAATATCCAACTGATTCACTATCAGACCTGTCCCAAGGAATTAAGAAAAATCAAATTGAAGCTCTTCTTGTTATTGGCGAAGACCTTCTTTCGTCTGGCTTGGTTGCAAATGATCTTTCGGACACCCCGGTTGTATTTGTAGGCACACACCAAAATGCGACATCTGATTTGGCAAATGTTGTAATTCCCACCCTCACAACTTTTGAAAAGTCAGGTAGTTTTATTAATCGAAATTTCCGACTACAAGCTTTTAAGCAAGCTGTACCTGGTCCAGCCGGATTAATGCCTGACATACATGTTTTCGCTTCCCTTGCCAATGCACTTTCTGAATCCAGTCAAACTTCAGATCTTGCTCAAGTGTGGACCCAAATGAGCAAATCTCCCACAAACCCTTTACATGGTATAAGTTATGCAAAAATCCCTAGTGATGGTTTGCAATTAGATGGATCAAAATGGGATGGACTTTCCTTTGTGGAGAAGAAAGCTCTAAATTATTCGCCTTCTAAACATTTAAAAGAAGCTTAATTGGTTATGTTTGATTTTGAATTGTTACTAATGATCGGGATTAAGGTTTTGTTTGCCTTACTCATGATTGGGGCAGTTATGACAATGGCCGGATATTCTGTTTTAGCGGAGAGAAAAGTAAGTGCATGGATGCAGGGTAGGGTAGGCCCGAACAGAACAGTTTTACCACTAGTTGGGCATTTGCCAGTGATTGGTAGCTTCTTGCAGAATTTAGGAATTTTTCAACCACTGGCAGACGGATTAAAGTTTTTATTTAAGGAAGAAATCATCCCCGGGCATGTAAATAAGTTATATTACAATTTAGCCCCAATCGTTGCTTTGGTTCCTGCCTTAACCACTATGACCGTCCTCCCCTTTGGTGAGTTTTTTACTGAAGATGGTGAATCTGTGCCATTGATGCTAGCTAACTTGGAAGTGGGAATTCTTTTTGTTTTAGCTGTATCCTCTCTTGGGGTCTACGGTATCGTATTAGCTGGATGGTCTTCCAATAGTAAATACCCGTTTCTTGGAGGGATAAGATCTTCTGCTCAAATGATTTCTTACGAATTGGCAATGGGCTTATCTCTACTGCCAGTGTTTCTTTGGGTTAGTGTACCAGGAACTGGAGCGATGGGTCTAAGTCTTGTGGAGATTGTTAGCTCTCAAAATCAAGGAGCTTGGCTATTATTAGTTCAGCCATTATCCGCATTGATATTCCTGATCGCACTTTTTGCTGAGACGAACCGTTTGCCCTTTGATATGCCAGAATCGGAAACTGATTTAGTTGGAGGTTTTCACACTGAGTATGGTGGATTTAAATTTGGGATCTTTTTTGTCGCTGAGTACGCACATATTGTGGTTGGGTCAGCAATTTTTACGATTATCTTTTTGGGGGGATGGCACTTTCTGCCATGGATTGCTGATCCATGGCCTGCTACCTGGGTCGGTACTTTGATTGGGATTGGATGGTTTTTGGCGAAGACAATTTTTTTAATCTTTTTCTTTATTTGGATTCGGTGGACAATTCCACGTTTTCGTTATGATCAGGTTATGAGTCTCGGTTGGACCAAGCTTCTTCCACTGGCTCTGATTAATTTGATTTTCTATGTCCTGTTAGTTACTTGGCTTGACCAACCACCTGCTTAATCTAAACATCATGGCTAAAACCGTAGTACTTTCAAGAAAACCGCTTTCACTCTCCGAGCGAACTTATATTCCTCAGATTATTACTGGGCTTAAGACCACTTTTTCAAATATGTTTAAGGAAAAAGTGACTTTACAATATCCTGAAGAAAAACCGATCATTGCCAATAATTACCGTGGTGTTCCTACTTTAGTTAAAGATCCGAACGGTCGCGAGAAATGCGTATCCTGCCAATTATGTGAATTCGTTTGTCCGCCCAAAGCCATTCGTATAACACCTGGTTCTGTGCCTGATGATGACGATGGGCGCGAACATGTTGAAAAAGCCCCTCAGGAGTTTGAAATCAATATGCTTCGATGTATTTACTGTGGATATTGTCAGGAGGTGTGCCCCGAAGAAGCAATTTTCCTTCAGGACGAGTATTCCTCCTCTGGTTATACTCGTGAAGAGATGATAAATAATAAGGACAAACTTTATGAGTTAGGTGGAACTTTACCAGATAGTCATTACAAGTGGGATAAGAAAAAGGTAGCGGAAGAAGAAGGTAATGCTCATTAGATTTTAGGTTATAATGAAAGAATTAATTTATACATTTTACACCCAACCTTTGATTTTCATTTCGTGAATACTGTAGATTTGCTATTTTATTTTTTCGCTACTCTGTCCGTGGGTGGAGGTGTGCTCATGATCGTTGCTAGACACCCAGTCCCTGCAGCCTTGTTTATGATTATCTCGTTAGTCAGTGTTGCTGCTCTTTTTGTTCTATTGGAAGCCTTCTTTTTAGCTATTTTGCAGGTTCTCGTCTATGCAGGTGCAGTGATGGTTTTGTTTCTGTTTATTATTATGTTACTTGATGTCGGACCTGACGGTGGAAAAGTTTCGCGTATAAAGTTTCTTTCTGGCCTAGCTGGCTCTCTAGCGTTTGGCATTTTGATTATCCTGCTTTTGCAGTTTTCAGGAATCGAATCATCGGAATCAGGCAGCTGGCTAGCTATCGATAATGTTGAGAGAGTGAATGGGGATTCTTTACTATTTTCATCCTCTTTGAAAAATTTCGGTTTCGGATTATTCACCAAATACATGTTACCTTTACAGGTCGCAGGGTTTCTTCTTCTAGCTGCTATGGTAGGAGTAATCGTACTAAGCAAGAAATCTTTATCGGAGGAAGAAATTTAACCAATGGAAACTGTCACTCCACAACATTTTTTGGTTTTATCCTTTCTGCTTTTTTCGGTTGGCTTTTTGGGCGTTGTTATTCGTAGAAATCTACTTCTCGTTTTAATGTCCCTTGAATTAATGCTAAACGGAGTCAATGTCGCTCTTGTTTCCTTTTCAAGAACTAGTCTAAATCTTGATGGCAGTCTTTTTGTTTTCTTCATCATGACTGTGGCAGCAACTGAAGTCGCAGTTGGATTAGCATTGCTCGTTGCTCTGTACAAGAAGAGACAAAGTGTATTTTCTGAAGATATTTCTTTGCTAAAGAACTGATATTATGGAAACCGTAGCATTTAGCATCCTCCTTCTACCTCTCCTTTCAGCTTTAATCACTCTTCTTTTTTTGCGAAAGGCTGGGAATATTGCATCTCTTTTGTCGGTTGCTACCTCCGGTGGAATTTTAGTTTTTGCCCTTTATTTGATTTTTGAAGGACAGAACGAAGTTTTTACTTGGCAGACAACTTGGATGAAAATGTCTTCTTGGGAATTGAGCTTTGGGTTCTTAATAGACGCTCCGGCTCGTTTGCTTTTGTTTGTCGTGGCATTTGTAGGCTTTTTGATTCATGTCTTTAGCTTAGGTTACATGGCAGATGACGATTCTAAGTCTCGTTACTTTGGGGGATTGTCCATCTTTATGTTTTCAATGATTGGTATTACCTTAGCGGATAACCTGATTATGATTTTTGTTTTTTGGGAACTGGTTGGTTTTAGCTCTTACTTGTTAATCGCTCATTATTTCAGTACTGATGAAGCCGCACAGGCATCGAAAAAAGCTTTTATTGTTAACCGAGTTGGAGACTTTGGTTTTTTAATTGGTATCGTTCTTACTTACTGGGCATTTGGAACGGTCAACTTATATGAGTTGGCTGACCTTGTGGATTTTGATCCGAGTTTGGTAACTACTTTTTTAGGATTGGCTCTTGCATGTGGATTTGTTGGAAAATCCGCTCAGTTCCCACTTCATGTTTGGCTTCCAGATGCCATGGCTGGTCCAACTCCTGTCTCTGCACTTATTCACGCCGCAACAATGGTTGCTGCTGGAATTTATCTTTTGCTTAGGATTGACTTTATGTTTACACCGCAAGCTCTTTCGCTCCTTGCTATTTTAGGTGCAGGTATGGGTTTATATGCTGGTTTTTGTGCACTTGTTCAAAGAGATATTAAGAAGATTTTAGCTTATTCCACCCTTTCTCAACTCGGGTACATGGCAGCAGCATTCGGTTTGGGTATGCCCGGGATTGCTTTATTTCACTTGATGACCCATGCTTTCTTTAAGGCTTTAATGTTCTTGGGTTCTGGCTCGGTTATACACGCTTGTCACCATGAACAGGATATTTTTAATTATGGTGGTTTACGAAAGAAAATGCCAATAACTGCATTCACATTCTTGATTGGGGTGTTGGCAATTTCAGGAGTTAACTTTTTATCCGGTTATTTCAGTAAAGATGCAATTTTGCTTAGTGCATATAATTTCAATATGCCAGTTTTTGTAATGTTATATGCTGGAGCAATTTTAACAGCTCTTTATATGTTTCGTTTATATTTCATAACCTTCGAAGGTGAGTCCCGTTCTGAGAATTCGTCCCATGCCCATGAGAACAATGCTTTGATGACAGGACCATTAATTCTTCTTGCTCTTCTTTCAATTGTCGGAGGTTATCACACCCTTTTTCCGTTTGCTATTGTCGAGTCTTTAATTCCTGATATCGAAAGGGTTGCTTCAATGCCTAATCATATGTGGATGATCGTATTAGGAACCTTTGCATGGATTTTGGGAGCGATAACGGCAAGGAACTTCTACGGTCGGGTAGGGAAGGAAGACCCCTTATCTAGCAGATTTCCCACTTTTTTTGCTCTTTGTGATAGTAAACTATTTTTTGATCAATTTTATGGCTTTTACATTAAGCGTATACAGGACCCCATTACTCGGTTCATTGAAGTAATGGAGCTATTGTTTATTTCTGGACTTTTGGTTCGTGGAACTGCCGGGGTTGCAGGTCTTTTTGCTTTGATCGGAAAAGTTTGCTACAACGGAAAAATTCATGCCTATGCCTTTTGGTTTGTTGCTGGCACAATTGCTTTTCTTACCTACGCGTTAGGAGTATTTGGAAATTAGAGAACCGTTACCATGAATACAGATCAAATTTTATTACTCGGTTCAATTATTGTTCCTGCAATTGCATCAATTCTTTTGTTTGCCGGAATTGGTCGAAGTGTTTCTTTTGCAAAAAATTTATCCTACATTGGCTTTGGTTTTCCTTTTATATCAGGAATTTTACTTTTCTTACATTTTGACGGTTCAATCGAAGGGTATTGCTTTGAAATTCTTTATTCAAGAATGGGATTACATGAGCTTGGTATTACTTTTCACCTCGGACTAAATGGTGTGTCTTCTCCCCTGTTTGCGATGGCAGGCATAGTTGGACTTGCTGCGGGAATAACTGCAATACGCTCAGGAGCTGACAGATTAAGGCTCTACTTGGCCTTATTGCTAGCTATGCAAACTGGTTTAATGGGATTGTTTGCAAGTGTAGATTTGTTTTTTTACTACCTCTTTCATGAATTTGCCCTCATTCCAACCTTTATTATGATAGGACTTTGGGGTGGGCGCGACCGTAGAAGTGTTGCTATAGAAATAACCATCTACCTGACTTTAGGTGCACTCATTTCATTGGGTGGATTAGTTGCACTTAATGTACTGATCGATGCTGAGAAATTTGATTTTCCTTCGCTCTCATCTGCACTTGCAAGTACAAGTTTACTTGAATCTACCCAGACAAAGATCTTTGGTCTTCTTTTGATTGGATTTGGGATTCTTGTGGCATTATTTCCATTCCACACTTGGGCGGCAAAAGGATATGAATCAGCTCCTACATCTGTTTCTATGTTACATGCAGGAGTTCTTAAGAAATTTGGCTTATATGGACTCATCCAAATTGCTGCTCCACTGCTTCCGGAGGGAGCAATTGCGTGGAGTCCATACTTACTCTGGCTCGGATTAGGCAATGTTTTGTTTGTAGGTTTTGTAACCATGGCACAATCAAATTTAAAAAGCATGGTTGGATATGGTTCGGTAATGCACATGGGCTATTGCTTTCTTGGGGTTGCTGTTTGTTCATCTCTTGGTGCAGGTTCCACTGTTATGCTCATGGTTGCTCATGGTTTATCTGTTGCATTAATGTTCTTACTTTCAACTTATATTCAGAAAAGAAGCGGTACCTTCGAAATGGATGAAATGGGAGGCTTAGCAGGTAAAGCTCCTATTCTTGCCTGTTTTTTTGTTGCAGCTTCTTTAGCAACTATTGGATTGCCTGGGTTTGGTAATTTTTGGGGAGAGTTTGGAGTATTCTTATCTCTTGGGGAGAATCCAGAGCATCGTATGTTTCTTGTGTTGGCTGCTTTGGGAATTATTATTTCTGCAATTTTTGGATTGCGAGCTGTTGCCCGAATCTTTTTTGGAGGGAGTTCAAAGGAGTTAGTTGAGCACGAAAAGAAAAATCCAATCACGGATTTAAGTCCATCCGAGATCTTTCCGGCAGGAATTATCTTGGTTGCACTTTTATTTCTCGGATTGTGGCCACGTGGAGTATCGGATCGTATTGATCAAGAGATTGGCAGTCGTTACGAAAAAATGAACATTGTCTCCCTCTCCAAATTTACACCTGAATGTTGTCTATTAGGATCTGATATTTCAGTACAAGAAAACAATATGTCCTCTGGATCTACGCTGCAGGAAATCCCTGAAAATAAACCTATTTCTGAAAATTGAGATGGAAGCCTATTTAAATTTTTCAAATGCAAACCTTTGGTCGGAGATTTGGCCAGAAATTGCTCTTGCTTTAGCCGCTCTTTTTATCCTTGGTTTCGATCTTTTTCGTAAGCCCGGTAAACCATCTATCCATTCGGGTACTTTAGCAATTATCTTTCAAGCTGGTTTGTTGGTTTTTCATTTAATTGATTATTTGGTCTGGCATCACACTTTTGATAGAGAAACTTTCTCTGGCATGCTTCGACAGGGCATCCAAGGAGATGTGATGAGAACTTTCTTTTTGCTTTCCTCTTTATTAGTATCCGTTCTTGGGCACCAATACCTAAAGGGAAAGAATCTACGGCATGGAGAGTTTCATCACCTAACTATGCTTGCGACTGCTGGCTTGATGTTACTCGTTCAAAGCAATCATTTCCTCATGCTTTTTGTTGCTTTAGAAACAGTTGCAATTTGTTTCTACACACTTGTTGCTTACAATCGTGACTCGGCTAAATCACTGGAAGCAGGTATAAAGTATTTGATTTTTGGTGCCTTGAGTTCTTCTCTTCTTCTTTTCGGTATTGTGCTTCTTTATGGAGTGGGTGCAAATCCTGAAGCATGGGGTGCAACTTACTCCGGGTTTGAAGGGCAAGACCCTCTCGGATTTCAATACCTTGGTAATTTATTGGAAGCAAACCCTGATCATTTACTATTAAGGGCTGGCGTGGTTCTTGTTGTTTCGGGTATTGCATTTAAAATTGGAGCTGCACCATTTCAGATATGGGTACCAGATGTTTATCACGGTTCACCTATGCCAATCACTGCCTTTTTAGCTGTTTCATCAAAAGCAGCTGGATTCTTTGTTTTATTAAACTTAGTAAATGGTCCTTTCTTAGGCATGTCAGAATTTCTCATGCCTTTACTTGGATTTGTTGCAACCTTTACCATTTTCTTTGGAAATTTAGCCGCCTGTGCTCAGCAGAATATCAAGAGAATGCTTGGCTTATCTGGAGTTGCTCATGCAGGGTATCTTCTCGTGGCGGTAATGGCTTCGATGCATTTTGCAGGTGACAGTGACCGTGCAGTCTGGGTACTTTTCTTCTATCTCTTTGTATACTTACTTGCATCCTTTGCTGTATTTGGAGTGATGGGGCTTGCCAACCTCAAAGATGAAACTGAGCAGCAATTCTCGGATTATGAAGATTTAGCAAGAAGGCATCCATGGCTTGGTTTCGTTTTGGTATCTGGCCTCGGGTCTTTAGCTGGAATTCCACCCTTCGCAGGATTTATTGCAAAACTTCTCTTAATTTCCGTTGCTTATGAAGCAAACCTGTACTTCTCATTAGCTGCAATGCTTATCGGAGTTGTAATATCCATTTTTTATTATTTCGGGTGGATTCGAGAAATTACTTTTCATCCGCGACCTACTTTTAACGATGAAAGTGATGAAGAAAAGGAAGATCCTTGGGCAATTATTCCACGAATGGGATTTTTAAAGTTCAGCTTACTTGCTTTGACCATTTCTTCTCTTGTATTGGGAATCTGGCAAGGGCCGTTTGGTGACGCTTTCTGATTCCTTTCATTAAAAAAATGGTGCCCGGGGCGAGACTCGAACTCGCACGCCCTAAGACAATAGATCCTAAATCTATCGCGTCTACCAATTCCGCCACCCGGGCAACAAAAAGGTTTGTACAATATAATTTCTATAAACTCAATTCTTTATCTTAATTTGTTCTATATTCTTTAATCTGAGAATTCTGACCTTATTGATTTGATATGTTAAAAGATATTTTTGTGACGCAAAATTTTTTATACAAAAAATCAGGACTTGCTTCCTGTTGAGAGCTTAGCATACTTCAATTTATGAATTTTACCTGTCTTTCCGTATGCAGGCAAGGTTGGCTTGGTGTCCCATTATTTTTTCTTGGGTTAGCTAGCCTTGCATTCAGTCAACTTGTCCAAGATGCAAAAATTGAATCATTGCCACCGGATCAGCAAATTCAATTTATTGATTCCAAACTTAAGGATTTAAGTAAGCGTATTGAAGTGGTGGTCAATAACCAAAGAACCGCACCGTTTGAATTAAAGAAGCGTTCTGCCACTGGAAATTTAAATCAACTTATTTCAGTGTATGGTGAAAATGATCCATCCACCCGTTCTGTGCAGAAAAATTTGAATGAGACTAATAGTAGATGGGAAGTCCGATCGTCAGAAATCAATCAAGGTGTATCCTCAATTCAAGAACGTTTAACCGAAGCAAGTCTTATATTTCAAGATTTGAAAGATAATTTTGCCGGTCGATTAGACGAGGCGTCACCAGCTTTGAATGTTCTGCAACAAAATTTAGTCCGTTCAGAAACTGAGGTTAATGCGCTCTCAGGTCTTTCTGAAAATGCATTGAGTGAAGCAATGAATGCTTATTCAAATATACAAATTGAAAGTAATGAATTGGTGGTAAAAGCTGTACCATCTCCACCGAGTGTATCTGGCCCGAGAAGAGTTTCATCAACTCAAGTTGGCCAAGTTGCAGATGCGATTAAGTCGAAAGAAGCGGTCCCGCTTCGTTCTTCTAATCGGTTTTCACCGGCAATTGATTCAGACGCAGCATTTGTTCAAGTCCCGAACAGTTCTCCTAAAAGTAGCGAACCAACGGAAGTTATCAATCGGTTGAAATCGGAATTAGCTGTATCAAAGTCCGTTCAAACTGAGTTATCTGCTGATACCGCTGATTTACAGGGAGATCTTCGTAAAGCTTACCGTGAAATTGTTTCTCTTCAAAATAATTTAAAGGAATCACAATTGATTGTTCAGGAATTAGAAACAACGAAAAATTCTCTTTGGCAAACTGATAATGGGCAATATCCATCAGCCCGAAGTGTAAGTGGCAGGATAAAGAAGTTGGAAAGTGAACTTGAACTTGCCCGAGAAGACCTTCGAGCATCCCGCCAAACCCTTTTGATCGAACAAGAACGTTCAAATGCCATGATTCGATCTGTAACGAATGAATTAGAGCGTACAAGACGGGATTTGGATGCAGCTAGGGCTGCAGCTACCAGTTCAGGTGCGGATTCAGCTCGCTTAGCGACCCTTGAACGTGAACTGAATGAAGCGCGTCGTGCATTGCAGATGGCCAAAATGGCTCCTATGGATTCTACACAAGAGACTTATCTAACCTTACAAAACGAACTGAGAAAAGCACTTGGTGAAATTACAAGAATGCAAATTGAACTAGGTGAGAAAGACGAGCTTGAGGCCCAACTTGTTAAACTTCGCAGTTCTATGGAGGGGGTGACTGACTCCTCCACTCGCCGTCCTTCTTCAGAATATGTTAACAAGTTACTGATTGATTTAAATGCTGCTAAAGGTGAGGTCGAAAAAGCTAAATCCGCCAATCGAGAAGATATGAAAAGTTTGGTCGAAAAAGTAGCATCTCTTGAAGATAAGCTTAAAATCTCTGATCTTGAGCTAAGGAAGACACAAGCTCTATTTGATGAAACTAAAGAAAGCATTGCCCGTAGGGAATTTGAATACGCAACTACGATTCAAAGGTTAGATGAAGATGCTCAAAATGCTCAAAATTCGTTGAGGGATGCTTCTCTTGGTAAATTACCAGCTATTCCTTTCGTTGACGAAATGGAAAGAAATCTTGCTGAATCAGAGTCTCGCATTAAAGATTTATCTGATCGTTTTGAGTCAGAGCAAAGCAAGGCTTCTGAATTAATTGATGGCTTGCAAATAGAACTTGATTCTGCGGTTGTTCGCCAAAAGCGTGCCCTCGATCAATTGGCTCGGAGGGAAATAGATTTGGAAGGTAAAGACCTTGAGCTTAATCAAGCAAAAGAAGAAGCAAAAAAATTAAAAGAAGAATTAGCGGTTGTGAAAGTTATTGCCGGACAACTTGAAGATTTAAATTCTGTGCTTGAGCAAACAAAAATGACTCAAAATTCTCAATCGGGAAGTATGGATCAGGTTGTCGCCTCTCTTAAAGAAGAATTAAACCAAGCTAAAGTGGAACTAGTCTTTGCTCTCGAAGAAGGAGAAAAACAACAGAAGAATTCCTCGAAAAGAATAAATTCTCTTGAGTTTCAACTTGAGGACATGAGAAATCAATTACTTGCTGAGCAAGAGAATTTATCTGATCATGCAAATGATTCAAAAGAATTAGTTCTTGATCTTAAGCAGGAATTGGATGCTGCTCGTACGGAAATTTCAAGGATGAAGACAGCTGGGTTGGGCGATTCAGTTGAAACAACTCAGGCCGTTGCTCAATTGCAAGAAGCACTTGGAACAATAAGAATTTTACAAGAAAGCTTAGATGAATCCGAGAAAGTAAATTTAGAAGTGGATAATTTAAGGAGTGAACTTGCAAATGCGATGGAATCTCAATTAACGGAACTGCAGAGATTAGAAAATGAAAAGGCCTCTCTTCAACAAAAAACTGTGGATTTAGAATCTGAAATTTCGTTATTACGAAATGAAGGACTGGGCACGGGCATTAAATTCCAAAAATCGAATACAGATTTGGTTGAGCAATTGAGAGTATCACAACTACAAATTGCAGAACTTGAAAAAAGGAGTGCTCTTGCTGAAAATGCAGGCGTGTTATCCTTGGTTGATTTAGAAGAAGAGCTTGCGAATGAAAGGCAGAATAATCAAGAACTTGAGCAGGCACTAGCAAAGACTTCTCTTGTTAAGAACAAAACAGTTTCTTTACTTGAGGACGAGTTGGCCACAGCTTTGCAGAAATTAGATGATTTAGAGGGCAGTCAGTCCAATAGAGATTTAAAGATGGAAGCATTGCAGAATGAGTTATTGAATACGAAAAAGCTTTTGAGTTCATCTAATGATTCTGGAAATGGTGTCGCTGATGAACAACTAGTTATCGTGTCCCAATTGGAAGATCAATTAACCGAAGCTCAAAATAGACTTTCAGAAATTGAAAATCTTTCGGCTCAAACAACAGCTAATGTGACCGGGAATGAAGCGATTCTCTTATTGGAAAATGAATTAGGTAAAGCTGAAGAAACAATCACAGGTCTGCAAATTGCTTTAGATGCAGAAGATTCTAAAAGAAATCTAATTCAGACTCAGTTGGAAGATGCATTGATGAGGTTAGATAATTTAGAGAAATCCGATGTGCCAGAAGTGCAAAGGCTGAAATCTCTACTTGCCGCCAAAGAAAAAGAGCAGGCAATATTGGAATCTGAATTACAAACTGCAATTTCTGCTCTAGATCAAAATGAAGGCGAAATGGGTTTAGCTAATTCTGTTGGATCGGAGTTGGAGTCATTACAAAAAAAGCTTGAGGTCGCAGAAAATAATTTGCGAAGTAAAGATGACGCGGAAGTTAGAAGATTACAATCTTTGCTTGAGGGTAAAGACAAAGAATTAGCAATGTTGGAATCTGAATTACGAAGTGCAATATCCGCTCTAGATGAAAAAGATGGAGAAATTGTTTTATCGGATTCTATTAGTTCTGAAATAGAATCCTTACAAAGAAAACTTGAAATAGCAGAAGGGAAATTGAGGAATAGCTCGGTTGAGGATCCTGAAGATATTCTCAAACTTGATAATGAATTGGAAGTTGCCCAGAAAACCATTCAAGAACTGCTAGCTAAAACAAAGTTTGAAGAGGCTGCACGTATGGAAATAGAAGATGATTTAAGCATAGCCTTAAATAAGTTGGATGAATTGAATGTTCAAGACACTACATCATCTCCCTCGGTTGGGGGCGGGGATTCAGATGTAGTTGAAAAACTAAAAAAGCTGCTAAGTGAAAAAGAGTTAAAACAAAAAGAACTTGAGGAGGAACTTACCAATGCTATTTCAGTTATGACAGAAAAAGAAGCCGAACTTGAAATTGTTGCTTCAATTAAAGAAGAAATGCTTGTTTTAAAAGAACAGCTTGATAATGCTGAAAAAATTGCAACGAGAAAGGAAGTTGAATCCCAGGATGGCCAAATGTTTACACAAGCTGAAATAGAATCGTTACAAAGCGAAGTTGATTTGCTGAAAGGTAAGCTTGCAGATGCGAAAAAAGATTCTTTATCAGTAAATTCAGATAAGCTTCTGTCTGATTTACAGGAACAATTGCAAGTAGCGGTAGCAGAAAGTGTAGAGATGCAAACAGAACTTGAGGAAACAAAAGCAAGGCTTTTCGAAATGGAGGCAAATAATAATTCCCTAAATCAGCGACCAGACTTAGTGAAACTTTTGGATAGTGCTAAAAATGCTGAGGCACAAGCGGAGGATAGAATAATGAATTTAACTCAATCCCTTCGTAACTCTGAAGGGCTACGTAAGGAAATGGAGCTTTTACTAGCAGAGTTTCAAAATGCCCCTCAACCCCAAAAGAAAAATTATGCTGAAGACCCTCGTTTTATTGATATGCAAAACGAACTTGTTCTTCTTCAGCAGGATTTGCTTGCAGTTAGAGATTTGGATAATCCAAAGATCCAAGAATTACAATTCGAGTTGCAATCAAGTCAAAATGACAGTGCCAAATTGAACGATGAGTTTAAGGGGGCTATGGAGGATTTTGGTAAGATTAAAGAGCAAGTTGCTATACTTGAGGAGGAAAATACAAGATTACAAAATAGAATGTTGGGAGATGTTAGAAACCAAAATATGCAAGTTGTGCAAAAGCTTGAAGGACAACTTAATAATTTATCTAAGGAAAATGCTAATCTTAGAATTCAATTGGGCGAAAAAGAAACGCGCGTTTCCGGGTTGAGAGAAAAGTTAGCACAAGCTCAGTTAGAAACACCCGGTGTTTCTCCAGATAATGCTGCGTTACGTTCACAGGTTGTTCGATTAGAAGGGATGTTGCAAAGTGCTCAGGATGCTGAGCAACGGGCAACTAATAAGGCGAACTTGTCACTCAATGAGATTCAGTCCTTAAATCAAAATATTGTTTTATTGGAAGATCGGTTACGCCAAGCAGAATCTACAGCAAGGGGGGTACCATCAAGACTGCCTTCTTTTGTTAACTCCAATCAATCTAAAATTGATAATTCAGGTGAAGTGTTGCGTCTGAGGGAGCAAGTTAATCAATTAGAATCACAATTACAAATCGCAAAAACTATTCCTAACCGTAACCAACTTGATCGTAAAATTCGGGATTTAAATCAAAAAAACCTTACTGCTCAGATTCAACTCGACCAGGAAAGAGCTCGTGTTGAAGATTTAAAAGGTCAATTATCTGATGCTCTGGGTATTAAACAGGAAGTGTTAGAGAGAGGTCAGTCTGCTAATATGAAAGTCAGTTTATTAAATAATGAACTCGCAGATGCAAAAAAACGAATATCATCTTTAGAAAGTACCCTCATCGCTGCTCGAGAGGCAATACGTGTGCTGAATAAAGGTTCAAACTCATCTACAATGCGAGTTTCAATTCCTAGTTCAAAAAGCTTTGGAGGGGCTAGGCAATCAACTTACTTGCCTCAGCAAAACCAATCTACGATTAATCCAACGAAGCGAATGGGGCAGTCGCCGAATCGCCGTACTTCGACAATAGATAACTATCGCACTCAGTCTTCATTTCCTTCCCCTATTATTCAGCAAATCCCTCAAGGAGATTCAAGCATTCAACTTCGTGCTCAAGTACAATTTTTGAATAACAAAAATAGACCAGCTGGGTTTACTGAATTTTTCTTGGTCAAAGAAGATTTAGAATCTATCGTAAGTAATTCAGGAATCCGCATTCCACCAGGTCAGGGAATAGATAGTGGTGCAGAGCTTTGGGCACGTTCTGTTCAAAGAGGCTATCGTTTCCCAGGTATTGCCTCTGCAATACGCAATGCACTTGCAACGAGGAGCCTTGCTCGGATCAAAACTAATTCTATGGGCGAAGCAAATTTAGCGAATATTGAAGCAGGTAATTACTATGTTGTTGGTTCTTCTTCACTTGGGCAGGTCGGGATCGTCTGGTCTAAACCTTTTCAGTTAAAGCCCGGGAGCAATAGTATCTCTCTAGATTTAAGAGATGCGGCGTGGGCGGAGTAACATTGAGTTCTTGATAATATTTCGACTTTGTATAACAAGAGCTCAATTATTTCTATTTTAGAGAACTTACTCTATCGTTGAATTCCCGAATCTATATTCTTATAAGCACCTACACATTGAGTGAAAAATAAGTTTGGCTGGATAGGGGTATAATGCCCATTACAAAATTCAATACTATATGATGATAGATTCTCCCTTTAAAAATACGTGGGAGAAAGTTAGTTTCGATCAAATGGTTGTATTTTGTTTGTTAATAAATCGTTTTCGTCGAGGACTTTAATAAAATTGCTCAACTATTCTTAAATATCTAGTAGCTTCCAAATCTCCAACTTGTGCTGCTTTTGTAAGCCAAGAACTAGCAACTGGGTAATCCTGATCGACACCTTGACCTAAAAAATAAAGTATTCCCATATAACGTAGGGATTCTGGATCGTTCTTTTTTGCCCCATTTTCAAACCATTTTTTAGCATCCTTAAAATTATTTTCCTTGTAATTTATTATCGCTAATTGCCTGCATGCAATCGGATTTCCATCTAGGGCCACATTTTCGAGTAAATTCTTTGCTTTTTCCGTATCCTTATCAATTGTGAGTAAAGCCATAGCTGCATCTACGGAATCAAATGCTATTTTATCTTCTTCGCTAATATCGTTGGGTTGTTTGTTCAATGCCATACTTAATGAAGAGTTCAAGTCTTTTGTTGGCAGACTAGTCTCTGCCAAAGTGGAGATTGCTCTGTTTTGCTCGTCTGGAACATAGCTAGCAGGAGGGTTCCTTAATCTTTCAAGGTGATTTTCATATTTTCTTACCTGAAGTTTGGCTTCAGTTGATCCTCCTGCTGCCGCTCGGTGTAGCCAGCTAACTGCATATTCTAAGTTCTTGTTTAGACCGTCTCCAGTTGCAAATTTCATGCCTAAGGTGAGCTGTGCCATAACCAACTCACGGTCGGCAGCTGTTCTAATCCAACGAATTGAGTAATCATCGTTTCTTTCCACTCCATCACCAATCGAATAAGCCATACCTAGATAAAACATTCCTAAAGGAAGCTTTTCTCTGGCAGCACGGGAACACCATTTAATTGCTTCACTAGCATTTTTTTTCACACCAATTCCAGTAAAGTATATCATGCCCAATGTTGCCTGTGCAGTTGCAAAACCTTTTTCTGCAGACGCTTCTAGATGACGAATTGCTTTAGAGGTATTTCTTGGAGGGTTGTCCATTTCAATCATACCCAAGCAATATAATGCCAGAGGGTCTTTACTTTTAGCAAGAGCCAGGAGGTTGGAATGAAGATAAGCTTCATCATAGAGGAATTGTCCGCGATTAGTTTTGCCGCTTTCCAGGGATAATGCTGCTAGAGTACAAAGCCCAATGGCTCCTTCCTTCTCAGCGGCTAACTTTGCCCACCTTTGGGCTTCTTGTAAGTCAATAGCCAATCCTCTCTCTCCGAATTTGTGAAATAGTGCGAGGGCACCTTGATAATGTGCATCGCCGTTCAATGCTTTGGATTGTATCGAACCAAGAGGTTCAGTAATTAATGAACCTGCGAAAAGTCCACAGTCAATATTTGTCAGAAAAACAAAGATAAGTGACCAAGGGAAAAACCTAAAAAATAAATTTTTGGAATTAATCCATTTTGAACAATAATTAGCCATAGACTTAAAACAATATACTTTAGAAAAGTTGAAATTGAGCAAGTTTTTTCTCGTTAATTCATGCCATACATTTAATAAATAAATCATGTTTAACACATGCAGGAATTGCGATTTTGAATGGCACACAAAAGATGGTAAGAATTGCCCTGCTTGTGGGGCAAAGTTTGATCTCTCACTTAAGGTTGATACCTGTGAGGAGAACTATAAAGGGGGGGCATTTGGTACAGGTGAGAATGGAGCTAGAATTAAAAACTGGTATGCTGCTTTGGGAATTATTGCTTTGGTTTATGTTATTTATTCTTTTGTGCTTAATTGAATATTAAAATTAATTTAAATCTGAAGGTTTTTGCCCATCAAAGTTCTTTGGCAAAAAAGGAATTTCAAATGCTTCCTTGAATGTGTAACCACCTTCAAAGTCATCCAGAGAATCATTTTCAGTCCTGCCAAGAATACCATGGTCGACCAAGTTAAAAACGATATCACCAAAATCTCTGCATTTTTTTATATTCCAGTGCTCCATTAATGTCATGGTCATAGGACCAAAACGATCTAATGCATAATCACGTATGCCATTTAGCAATTCTCTTCCTGACACATGCCCCTTGTTCTTCATTTTTTCTTTTTCAAGGTTTTTAAGTGTATGATCAAGAGCCTCACGAACAAAATAATAGGCACCTTTGCCAAATCGGTCATCTTTAGTGTGAATCTCTTTGATCACTTCAGGGAAATTCTTATCGCTCATTAGGTCAGATCATTCTTAAGGGTTGAGTAGTTTGGGAACATATACTTTTATAGGTTACTTTCTTGAACTCAATGCTCAAATTAAAATGAAAGTATCTTACTCTTTGGCAAGTGGACGCGCATCTCCACATTGCATCACTTGGGTCTACCGCAAAAAACGGCATCGGAAGTATTTTCGTAGCCGAATAGATGCCGTACGATTTAGAAACGAGAAGGAGCAAGAGCTTGGCATTCGAGGTTCTACAGAAATTGAAAATGAAATTATTTTTCTTGCCCTTAATGAAATTAAAGATCGCTTGGATTTAATGGACGAAAGAATCGAGGATATTGAGCGTTCTGTTCGTAATCAGGAAGGGCACTTGAAGGATCTACGCAAGCCTCCCGTTCCTAAAATCCTTCGTATTTCCGAGGCAGCAAAGGTTCTACGAATTTCATCAAGGAAGCTTTATTACCTTCTGGATAAAGGGGTGTTCAAACGCTATAAATTACCACATACACGCACCACATTTATAAAACTGGATGAAGTTGAAGATGCTCTAGGTTCTGGAGATTTGAGCGAATTACTTAATAAATAGTGGTGAAATTAAATATTAATAAAATAAATTAAGTTTGTTTTTTAGTTTTGCCTGTAGCTTAGAGATATGGGAAAAGAGTAGGAAATTTTAATACTAAAAATAATATTATGAGTAAAAAATTCAAAGGCGGAGTAGTTACCGGAGACGATGTACAAGCGATATTCGATGATGCTCTAGAAAATCAATATGCACTTCCTGCAGTAAATGTAGTGGGAACAAATTCTGTAAATGCAGTTATTGAAACTGCAGCAGAATTAAACTCCCCGGTTATGGTACAGTTTTCTAACGGAGGCGGAATTTTTTATGCTGGAAAAAGTTTATCCAACGAAAATCAGAATGCTGCGATAGCCGGATCGGTTTCTGGTGCCATGCATGTGCATGCGATGGCAGAAGCTTATGATGTTCCAGTCATTCTTCATACCGACCATGCTGCCCGGAAATTACTTCCTTGGATTGATGGTTTATTAGATGCGGGTGAGGTATTTTACGAAAGAAAAGGAAAATCACTTTACAGCTCTCACATGCTCGACTTATCGGAGGAACCGATCGATGATAACTTGAATACTTGTAAAGAGTATTTCGAGCGTATGAAAAAAATCGGCATGACGATCGAAATTGAACTGGGAGTTACCGGAGGTGAGGAAGATGGTGTAGATAATACTGACATCGATAGTTCTAGATTATACACTCAACCAGAGGAAGTTAATCAGGCATTTGAGGTTCTTTCTTCTGTCAGTAATCGTTTTACTGTGGCTGCCGCTTTTGGTAATGTTCATGGGGTTTACAAACCCGGGAATGTTGAACTAACGCCTAAAATACTGTTAAATTCCCAAGAATATGTTAAGGAGAAGCATGGATTAGATGGGCAACCTATTCATTTTGTTTTTCACGGTGGATCTGGATCATCCCGAGAGCAAATTCGTGAAGCGATAGGTTATGGAGTTGTGAAGATGAACCTCGATACTGATATGCAATGGTCATTCTGGGATGGGGTTCACGAGTATTACAAAACTCACAAGGATTTTTTACAGGGTCAGTTAGGGAATCCTGAAGGCGATGACAAACCCAATAAGAAATACTACGACCCAAGGGCTTGGTTACGTAGTGGAGAAAATGCTTTTGTTGAGCGGTTAAAACGTTCTTTTGAAGATTTGAACTGCTTAAATAGAAACGCATCTTAGCCTATTCAGTTCTGCCTGTCTTATTCTTCCTTTTGATGAGTAAATCTGTATTAGATCAGCTAAAGGAACACACTGTCGTTGTTGCGGATACAGGAGATTTTTCCTCTATCGAACAGTATGCTCCTCGAGATGCTACTACGAACCCGAGTTTGATCCTAAAAGCATCCAAGCAAAAAGAATATGCAAACCTTGTGAACGAGGTTGTTTTGGATGCAAAAAAGAATGGTATAACTGACTTGAACAATGTCATGGACCTTCTGCTTGTTCGCTTTGGATTATCTATCTTAGAGGTGGTTCCTGGTCGGGTTTCTACTGAAGTAGATGCAAGATTGTCTTTTGATAAAAATGCAAGTTTAGAAAAAGCTCGTTCAATTATTTCTCTTTATGAACAGAATGATGTCGCACGAGACCGGATTCTAATTAAACTGGCAACAACTTGGGAAGGAGTTGAGGTCTCAAGGGTTTTAGAAAAAGAAGGAATTCATACAAATATGACCCTGCTTTTTTCTCTTGTTCAGGCAGTTGCCTGTGCAGAAGCCGGTTCCCAGTTGATTTCTCCATTCGTTGGTCGAATCCTTGATTGGCATCGAGCCAAGTTCGATAAGGATTTTGAAGGAGCAGATGACCCTGGTGTACAATCCGTCATACAGATTTTCAATTACTACAAGAAGTTTGGATATCCTACGGAAGTAATGGGGGCTAGTTTTAGAAATACAGGAGAAATTAAAGAATTAGTTGGCTGTGATTTATTAACTATCGGTCCAAAGTTACTCGAAGAAATGCAACAAGACTTTTCAAGTGTTGAACTAAAATTAAGCGAAGTTCAGGCAATGAATTCAAACATTAGTAAACTTGATATAAATGAACAAATTTTCAGGTTTCTATTAAACGAAGATGCCATGGCCACCGAAAAAATTGCAGAAGGAATCCGTAAATTTTCTGCAGATGTCCGAAGTTTGGAAAGTCTTCTGAAAAACTTGCTTTCTGCTTAATTTAAAGATTTTTGCCTAAATCCCCTAAATGCGGTTTTAGAGTATTTGTGTTTTACATAGAATTAATCATTTGATAACAAATGATTATGGACGATAAATCAGATTCAAATATTCCAAAGCGCGTTGTTCGAACGATTACTTTAACTCAGGATGATTTATCTTTGCTTGACGGCATTGAGAGAGTAATGTCTAGGACTGGACTTAGGATAAAGACAGATTCCAAACTGATTCGTGCGGCAATCCAAGTTGCTCATGCATCCTTAAAGGAAGAATCCTACAATATCATGGATATTGCTGAAAAGGTTGTCAAAGAAGACGGAAGATCTTTGAGTCGCTTGTTGGATAAACAGAAAAAACCATAAGTTTTAAGAAAAAATTGTTTCGAAGACTTCTTCGGGATTTTTTATTTCTTGGCTAAATTGGTTACCCACATTTAAGGTGATTTGATCGCTAGTTTTTTCTTTGTTAATGCTGAGGAAAATTGGCCGGTAAGGGTTTTGTGCAATTCTAAATAGTATTTTCTCTGTATGCGCTGCATTGCATACGATCGAACATAATCCAATTGCTTCATCCGTGATCGCAGAGAGAGCGTGTCCAATGCCCTGAGGTGCTTGCTTGGAAAGATTCGGATAAGCAGCGATTGCCTCTTCATATTCTTTTTTCCAAACGGTTTTGTCTGTTAAATGATGCAATGTTGAAAATACTCTAAGCAAAGATGAGTTTGCAGAAGATGTTGCATTGTCATACCAAAACTTTTTTCTGGCTTGTGCAGGAATATCGGTATTTTCCTCACTGAAAAAGAAGCCACAATTTTTTTTATCCTTAAATTTATTGATCGCAGTCAATGTAATATCTTCTGCTTGTTGGACATACTTTTTAGAACTGCCTGGATTTATCCAGTCACTGATCGAACTAAGAGCTAATAAGCTTTCTGCCCAATAGGCATAGTCATCAAGAAATGCTAGATTTGAGACCTTGCCGTTTTCAAAAGCAATCGAAGAAATTGTAAAATCAGTTGTGAGTAGGTTTTCGGTCATCCAGTTATTCAGATCAATTGCATTCTGCAACCAATCTTTTCTATGAAATGCACGTGCGGCATCGACAAAACCCCTTATCAATAAGGCATTCCATGCTAAAATTTGCTTTTTGTCCCTGCTCGGTTCAGGTCTCTCTTTGCGAATGGATAGAAGTATTCTTTTGCATTCATTGAAAGCCTTTTCATTTTCGTTATCTATACTTTCACGCCTCGGTAGGGATTTCTCTTGTTCGAAATTACCCTCTTTTGTAATTCCGTAAGCTTCACCAAAGCTATTGGCGTTATTTTCTTTGAGCACTTTTTTGATTTCATCAAGTGTCCATAAATAGTATTCGCCTTCTCCATCCTCATTATCTGCGTTGACAGAAGAAAAATAACCGCCTTTTTCACTTTTCATATTAGTTATGATCCAGTCAATAGTTTGACTAACTATGTCTTTGAAAAGAGGGGTAGGGAAGCGATGATTCGCTCTCGAGTATGTCGATAAAAGTAATGCGTTGTCATAAAGCATTTTTTCAAAATGCGGAATTTGCCATTTTTCATCGACACTGTAACGAAAAAATCCCCCTCCTATGTGATCATATAGTCCACCGCGTGCCATTTTGGATAGAGTGGTTTCAACCGAGCGGTCAATCTTAGCAGCAAGCGTATTGTTTGAGCGTACTGATTGAGCCTCTCGGATTGCCAGCAAAAAATCAATTTTCATCGGAGATGGAAACTTGGGTGCAGGGCTAAAGCCCCCTTCTTTATCGTCATGACTGTCGCAAATCGCTTTTGCAGAATGTAACAAAAGTTCGTTTCTCCAATCATTTTTGTCGGAGGAAAGAGCATCGTTTGCATGAACTAAATTACTTACCACATTACCGGCATTTTCTTCTAATTCTCCCCTTTCTCTTTTAAAATGATCTGCGATTCGCATAAGCACTTGTGGCCATGGTACAATTTTTTGTCCTTTATCTTCTTTGGGGAAATAAGTACCACCCCAAAAAGGCCTCCCATCCGGTAAGCAAAACACATTGAGTGGCCAACCTGCCGATTGGTTGAACATACGGACCGCCTCAAGGTAGGTTTGGTCAACGTCGGGCCTTTCTTCACGGTCCACTTTAATACATACAAAGTGACGATTCATGATTGATGCAATGTAGGAATCCTCAAACGATTCATCCGACATTACACGACACCAATGACAGGCGGAATAACCGATTGAAACAATAATTGGCTTGTCCAGTTTTTTGGCGAGGTCAAAGGCATTTTTACCCCATGGCATCCACTCAACAGGCTGATTTGAATGTTGCTGCAGGTAGAGGCTCGATTGGTCAGATAATTGATTAGGCATTTATTTGTTTCATGTCAGAGATAGGGCTTTTGCCCAAGCATGAATGTAAAAATTTATATTTTCACATTGGCAGCGATGGGTCATAAGCTTACGAAAAGGTAATGCCAGATATTCGAATATTGCCAGATCGTGTAGCAAATCAAATTGCTGCGGGCGAAGTCGTTGAGCGACCTGCTGCTGTGGTTAAGGAACTTTTAGAGAATAGTATTGATGCCAGTGCCACAAAAATTGAAATTGAATTTAGAAATGGAGGGAAGTCCTACATCAGGGTGGAGGATAATGGATTGGGAATGAATGCAGATCAAGCTTTGCTCTGTTTAGAAAGGCATGCGACGAGTAAAATTCGAAAGGCAAGTGACTTGGATCAAGTTCAAACTTTTGGTTTTAGAGGGGAGGCACTTCCTTCTATTTCCAGTGTGAGTCGTTTTACTTTACGGTCAAAAAAAAATGGTGATGATCAAGGCAATGAGATTTTAATTAATGGAGGGAAAATGATCCATGTTAAAGAATGTGGTATGCCAAATGGAACTAGAATTGAAGTTGCCCATCTGTTTAACTCTGTTCCTGGACGAAGGAAGTTCCTGAAGACTGAAATTACAGAGTCATCACATATTATTCATTTAGCTAAATTATATGCGTTAGCACATCCCAGAATTACTTTTTCTCTTGTGGATGGTTCGCGGACTATATTTCGATCTCCCGCATGCGAAGATTTGCTTGATCGTGTCCGTGAAATTTTTGGGAAAAGCTTGGCCGAAAGCCTTTCTACTCTTGACATTAAAGCTGATGCCATGGGGCTTGGTGGGCTACTTGGAAAGCCTGGTTACAGTCGCCCAACCCGTAAGGAAATGCTTTTTTTTGTTAACCGCCGACCGGTGGAAAGTAAAACCATGTCATATTCTTTACTCGAGGCGTATCACACATATGCACCCAAGGGGCGTTTCCCTCCAGCTGTTCTATTCCTCAAAATTGATCCAAGCCTTGTGGATGTAAATATTCACCCTGCGAAACGTGAAATTCGCTTTAGAGAAGAAGCGAAAGTTCGTTTTTTTCTTATCGAATCTATTTTAAAATCGATTAAAGAACTCTCAGGGGACAGAAGCCTACCTCCCAAAGAAATAGAGCTTGAGAAAGATTCTTCTGGGCAAATAGTTCCCAAAATCGAAGATCACCTGTTGGAAAGATTTAAGCTCGCTCGACCCTCAGATAATTCCCAAGTAACTCGTGGCAGATCAGAGTTTGCACTTCCAACTGCTCCAAGTGGGGAGAAGGGTGTAGTTGAAAATTTAACCACTTCGACACCTAATAATTTTGAGCCTGACGGTTTTTCTAACCAAATTGTAGTTGGTTTACGATCAGACATGAATGTAAGTTGGCGTTTATTAGATCACAGTCACGGAGATATGGCTGTATTTACTACTCCTCAGGGAATTGTCGGATTTCATTGCCGCGCCGCTTACGAAAGGGTTCATTTTGAGCAACTTGAAGACTCTTTTGCTAAAGATAGAGAATGTGCAAGTCAGTCTCTTCTTCTTACAGAGTCGATCGAACTCGATGGTGTTGCAAGTGATTTTTTGCAAAAATCGATCCCTGAGTTATACGCAATTGGATTTAGGGTTGAAGAATTTGGTCGAAATTTTTTTCGGATTCAAGCTTGTCCAGTCTGGCTAAATCCTGAACAAGCACTTTCTTATCTCAAAGACTTTGTAGAGATTGCGAGTGACGGAGGGGGGGGTAAATTTGAAATTTATGTGAAAGAGGCGATGATTAAGCAGGCAACTAAAAACCTGGGTTTAGGTAGCAGTTTTTCGCAAAATGAAATTGTTCAATTAGCCAACCAATTGCTTGCCTGTCGTAACCCATACACATGCCCTCAGGGCCGTCCCGTTTATTTTGAACTCCCAATACGTGACTTCGAAACACGTTTTCGTAGAAAGTTGTAATATTTTTTGCTTTCAAAATTACTTTTTTCAGGCAAGAAATAGATTATGAAAAATAAATTTTATCCAATTATTTCAATTTTAATGGCTTTACCTTTTTTATACGGCTGCACGATTTCAGAAGTTTCTCAAAAAACAAAAGATAGTTTCAACAAAAGCAAGACTTACCTTGCTGACAAAAGCAAAGAAGTTTATCAAAAAGGGAAGGTTAATTTAGGGTTTAGTAAAAAGGGCAAAAAACAAAAAAAAGCAATGACGGTAGCAAGAAAAGCGTTTGGAGAAATGCCTGACGGCGAAAAAGTTAGCTTGTTTGTTCTAACAAACGCAAATGGATTGCAGGTAAGCTTACTTGATTATGGTGCTACGGTTAAAGAAATTCTAACTCCGGACCGAAATGGTAAATTTGCAAATGTATCATTGGGATTTTCCAACTTATCAGATTACCGAGAAAAAAGTCCTTATTTCGGCTGTATTGCTGGTCGCTACGCAAATCGTATTGCAGGAGGAAAATTTAGCCTAGATGGGAAAGAGTATCAGTTGGCAACTAATAATGGTCCCAACCATTTACATGGCGGGGAACGGGGCTTTGATAAAATCGTATGGAATGCGAAAATAAAAGAAGTTGGAACTGGAGTAGTCTTTACTATGAGAAGTCCAGATGGAGATGAGGGATATCCAGGAAGCTTATTATCTAAGGTAACTTATACATTAACTAATGAGAATGAGCTAAAGATTGAATATAGTGCCACTTGCGACAAACCAACGGTTCTGAATTTAACCAATCATACCTATTTTAATCTGGCTGGAGAAGGAGATGATACCATTCTAGATCATCAACTTACTCTGTATGCAGATGAATATGTCGCAACAGATGAAACTAATATCCCAGTCTCGTTATCCAAGGTCGCGGGTACACCTCTAGATTTTACCAAGGCCCAAATTATTGGTGATCGAATTGAACAAAACCATGAACAATTAAAATTTGGTAAGGGGTACGACCACACTTGGATTATTAACAAGGGAGGAAATTCGGAAGATAACTTTAATCACGCAGCAACATTGCGTGACCCTGGTTCGGGCCGAAAAATGGATATTTTTACTGATCAACCCGGCATCCAGTTTTATTCTGGAAACTACTTAGATGGCACTTATCTAGGACAATCCGGAAAGCCTTATCCATTGCGTTCAGGTTTATGCTTGGAAACCCAAGTTTTTCCCGACAGCCCCAATCATCAGGGAGAAGAAAGATGGAAGAGCTGTGTTCTCAATCCGGGTGAAACTTACAGGCACACAACTGTTCATAAGTTTGGTGTCGAGTAGGATTATCTGTTCCCAAATTCAATTTTAGACATCTTTGGGAAGATTAGAAGGTTGGCATGAACCTTGCCAATGGCTAGGGTATGTCATCAAACATGATTCTAAAAAAACTTTCTCCTTCATCTACAATTCACGCTGGCAAAACTGAAGCGGCACTCGTTAAAGAAGTTAAGGATGCAATTAAGCATCAATTAAGACTTATCCTTGCCAGAGATTTGGGAAGTGCCACAAAATACGAAATTTGGATGGCCACCTCTCTTGCGGTTAAGGAAATGATGATTGATCGTTTTATTGAAACTCAAAAAGAGCACAGTCATCAAGATACCCGCAGAGTTTACTACTTAAGCTTGGAGTATTTGATGGGGCGATTGTTGAATGTTAACCTCTCTAATCTTGGTTTGAGTGGTGCGGTAGAAAAGGCTCTCGATGATCTTGGCTTTGATTTTGATATGCTTTGTGAAGAAGAGAATGATATGGGACTTGGCAATGGTGGGCTAGGAAGATTGGCCGCGTGTTTTCTTGATTCTATGGCTACGATGGATTTACCTGCAGTTGGATATGGCATTCATTACCAATTTGGCCTATTTAAACAAGAGTTTGTTAAGGGCCGACAGGTGGAAAAGCCTGATGATTGGCTGAAAAATGGTAACCCTTGGGAAATTGCTCGTCCCCAATATTCCCAAAAAGTCCAACTTTATGGGAATGTCGAGCATTCATATGATGACTTGGGTAATTATTCTCCGAAGTGGATAGAAACCAAAGAAGTTGTGGGTGTTCCCTATGATCTGCCTATAGTTGGTTATGGAGCAAATACCGTTAATTTCTTGAGACTTTGGGAATCAAAGGCTTCTGAGCAACTTGATTTTCAAATATTCAATCAAGGAGGTTATGTCGAAGCAGTACGCGAAAAAGCAATGGGAGAGACAATTTCCAAAGTTCTTTATCCCAATGACGAGACTGAAAGTGGAAAAGAGTTACGGCTTGTACAACAATACTTTTTTGTATCCTGTTCGATGCAGGACATGATCAGGCGATTTAATAAAAAAGATCGAAGCTGGGAGGACTTTCCCAAGCAGTCTGTTATTCAATTAAATGACACCCACCCAGCCGTTGCGATTCTTGAATTAATGAGAATTTTCCTGGATTTGGAGAACTTGAGCTGGGACAATTCCTGGAGCTTGGTACAACAGACATTTGCTTATACTAATCACACCCTTTTACCGGAAGCTTTGGAAACTTGGAGTGAAGGGCTTTTTGCGAAAGTCCTTCCCCGGCACTTAGATATTGTTCGTGAGATCAATCGAAGGTTTGTTAAACATGAATTGTCTGAGAAATGGCCAAATGAACATGAAAAGCATCATCGGATGGCAATCATCGCAGATGGTCAGATTAGAATGGCTTTTCTTTCTGTTGTTGGTAGCCACTCAGTAAATGGAGTCGCTGCTCTTCATACAAAATTACTTCAAGAACGATTACTCAAGGATTTCGCTGAACTGTACCCAAATCGGTTCAATAATAAAACCAATGGAATTACGCCACGCCGTTGGTTGCTGTCCTGTAACCCTGAGCTGTCTGAGCTGGTTACCTCTGTTGTAGGGCAAGAATGGATTACAGATTTGAGTAAGCTAAGAGGGTTGGAGGAGGTAGCAGATGACCCTTCCTTCCAAAAAAAGTTTCTTGAAATCAAAAAAACCTGTAAGGACCGTCTGTCTCAAGTTATTTTGGATAAAATGGGTTTGTCTATCAACTCGGATGCAATATTCGACTCTCAGATCAAGCGTTTGCACGAATATAAAAGACAGCATTTAAACTTGTTACATATTTTAACTCTGTATCGTAGGTTATTAAAGAACCCAGAATTAGATATACCTGCGAGAGTATTTATTTTTGGGGCCAAAGCGGCACCAGGCTATCACTTGGCAAAGGTTATTATTCACGCAATTAATCTGGTTGGAAAGCGAATCAATGAGGATTCAAGAATTAAAGATAAACTTAAGGTTGCCTATCTGCCAAATTATGGTGTCTCGTTAGCAGAAAGAATAATTCCAGCAACTGATTTATCCGAACAAATTTCAACTGCGGGTAAGGAAGCTTCTGGCACTGGTAATATGAAGTTTGCACTTAACGGTGCTGTTACTATGGGAACATTAGATGGTGCAAATGTTGAAATCCTGGAAGAGGTCGGAAGCGAAAATATTTTCATTTTTGGTCAAACCGTTGAGGGAATTGAGGCATTAAAAAATGAGGGATACAATCCACAAAAATATTACGAAGAGGACGAGGAACTCAAAGCAGTTCTTGATTGGTTGTCTTCAGATTTCTTCTCGCCCGATGAAGGATGTGTGCTTTCGGATCTTCCGGACAGTTTATTAAAGTGGGGCGACCCGTTTTTTGTCTTGGCAGATTATCGTGCTTATATAGACGCTCAAGATCAAGCTGGTAAAGCATATCAAGATCAGAGCAAATGGGCAGCGATGGCAATTCGGAATATCGCAGGTTCCGGGAAGTTTTCTTCTGATCGAACAATTGGAGAATACGCTAAGGATATATGGGAGTTAGATCCGGTTCAAATTCCTGTCCCTGAATAATGTTAAAAATAACTTGTCTTTTTGTTGTTTTATTATCCATTGCTCACCATGGTTTTTCTTCCAGTTCGAAGCCCTTACCTTTTCAGATTGGAGAAAAGTTAGAATATAATCTAAGTTGGGGATTTATTCCGGTCGGCACTGCTATTTTGGAGGTTCAATCTCCTCCAAATTTAGATGATGAACAATATTTACAAGTAAAGTTTTCCGTCCGAACAAATTCATTCGCAGATGCATTTTACAAGGTTCGAACAACGATCGAAAGTACAGTAACATCAGATTTTTCTAAATCGATTATTTATCGTAAGTCTCAAGAGGAAGGGAGTACTAAAAAGCAGATTGTTGTTAAATTTGATTATGATCAAAATAAAGCTGTTTACACTGAAGGTGGAAAAGTTCGTTCACAAATAACTATTCCTAACCAAGTATTTGACCCATTATCCATTGCTTACTTTTTCCGACTTCAACAACTTTTGCCGAATCAAAAAACTGTTTTACCTACATGTGATGGTAAGAGTTTTCGGGAAATTATCGTACGCACAGCTAAAAAGAAGAAGATCTCTGTTCCTGCTGGTAAGTATTACGCAATTGAAACTATACCTGAAATGCAAAATTTGAGAGGAGTTTTTAAGAAAAGTCCAGATGGTATTTTACGAGTTTGGTATTCATTAGATGAAAGACGCCTACCTGTTAAAATTAGTAGTAAGGTGGTGGTCGGGAGTTTTAAAGCAGAACTTACCAAGTCTTCTGGAAGGAAGTAAAATTTTGGGAATTTTTACTAAACTTTTTCATTCTCAAGGGTTGAACCCATCATTTTATCTATAAATGATCGTAGTGCTGGCGTAAGCATTCGAGACTTTTTATGAATGATTGAAAGCGGTCTGATATGTTTGCCGCTATCAAGCTTACAGGTAACTAGTTGATCCCTTTCTACTTCATTTGCAACCGTGTTTTTAGGTATTATTGCAACTCCCGCATTGATTTCCAATGCACGTTTCACCGTTTCAACATTATCAAATTCCATAACAATGGAAATTTCCACATCGGACTGCCTCAGGATTTCGTCAGTCGCCTTTCGGGTAGGAATATCCTTCTCAAATGCGATGAACTCAATTCCCTTGAGCTCCTCCATCGAAAGGTTTTTCTTTTTTGCAAGAGGGTGATCTGGGTTCATTGCAACAATCAGTTCATCAGTCGCAAAAGGGATAACTGTAAGGTCTTTATGTTTTACTGGAAAAGCGACAAGGCCTAAGTCTGCAGAACCATGCAATACATCTTCATAAACTAAATTTGCCCGCCGATACTCAACCCTTGCATTTACAGAAGGAAATTCCTTCATAAAAGATTTAAGGTATGGAGGTAATTCGTGCAATCCAATGCTGTTAACTGTAGATATTTGGATGGATCCGCTCACCACATTCCTCATTTCGAGTATTTGGCAGTTTAGTTTTTCATACAGATTCAAAATCTCCTTGAAAGTAGTGTATAAAGTTGTTCCTTGCTGAGTAAGACGAAATTTCTTTTGGTTCCGATCCACGATTAGCATATCGTAAAAGCTCTCCATCGCTTTTAATTGCTGACTAACCGCGGATTGTGTAACTTCATTGAGACGAGCTGCTTTTGAAAAACTTTGAGTTTCCACCAAGTCACAAAATGTTTTGAAGTTTTGAATATGCATGCCCTAATAGATATTAATTGATCTTATGCTTATCAAACCTATTATTTGAAAAACTTATATTAAAATATGATATCAGAAGGAGAATTTAGAGAAAACCTCCAAAGACTGAGGGATCGGGTTGCAGAGGCATGTTCTTTTGCTAATCGTAAAGAAGAGGATGTGCAAATTCTGCCAGTGACCAAGAACTGGCCAGTTAGTGCAATTCATTATGCTCAAAATGCAGGCTTTTCCCGAGTTGGTGAAAACCGGGTACAAGAAGCACTTGGAAAGTTTGAGGATGTATCTGACATGAATTGGGATTTAATTGGTCATTTGCAAAGTAATAAAGCAAAGTTGGTTGCTGGTGCATTTTCGCGAGTTCAAACTGTAGATTCGCTCAAGTTACTAAATAAGCTGAATGATGCTTTAAAGCGAGCAGGCAAGGAAATCGGGATTTTTATTCAAGTAAATACCGGTGAAGATCCTGCGAAATCGGGAATTTTTGAAGATGAATGTGAGAAATTAATCGAACAAGCCTTAGGTTGTTCCAATATTAGGACGGAAGGCTTAATGACAATTGCTCCTTATGCACCCCAAGACCCCTTTGTCGCCAGGGATGCTTTTTCTCGATTACGCTTACTTCGGGACCGAATGGTTCAACAATTTAATATTTCGCTTAACGAGCTTTCGATGGGAATGACAGGTGATTTGAAAGAAGCCGTTCTAGAAGGGAGTACAATGATCCGGGTGGGTTCTGCTCTGTTTGGAGAGAGAACTTATTAATTTTGTATTCGAAGTAGGCTTGCTCAGAGCAAGGGAAGGCGCGAATATAAGTTATTGATGAAAATGTTGTCAAAAGTGGAAAAAGAAAAATTATGGACGAATATTCGTCGGTTACTTGATGATGAGAACCCGATTGTCCGACAGGCTATTATCAGAGAGCTTAAAAGCTATCCTGACGAGGGAATTTTTTTTCTTGAACGAGTTATTCGGGAACCGAATAATTTACTGGCGAAACATGCTCACAGTTTGATCGAGGAACTCGGATGGGTTGATGGTGTGGGAGCTTTTCTTCAATTTATTCGTTCTCAAAGATACGAACTTGAGACGGGCTGGTTTTTGCTAGATCGAACGATTTTCCCAACTTTGGATATTTCTACTTCGACTTTATTTTTAAACCAACTTGCGGACCGAGTCCGTGAACTTTTGACTCCTCCCCAAAGTGCCAAAGACATTTGCTCAGTCATAAATAGGGTTCTTTTCCATGAGTTTGGTTTTCGCGGGGCTACAAAAGATTTTGCTGATCCTCAGAATAGTTTTCTTCATCGAGTTTTAGAGAGAAGAAAGGGACTACCTATCACTCTCTCGGTTTTGTATTTACTAGTTGCAAGAAGGATAAGCTTAGAGCTTGAACCCATTGGACTGCCGGGAAGGTTTATGGTTGGTTGTTTTTCTGATCGAAAGCCATTCTACATTGATGTTTGGGCGGGCGGAAAATTTTTTGAAATTGAGGAAATGGAGGGGTTCCTCGAGGATTCTTCGGTTGAGAGTTCAGGAGCTTCGCTCTTACCTGTAACTGTTGCAGAAACTTTGACAAGAGGATGCAGAAACTTGGTTCAGCAATACGCTAAATTTGGAGACCAAACAAATTCTGAACTTTTTCTGAAATTTGTAACTGAGTTTGAACGAATTTACCAAAGGGAAGCCAATGCTTGAATGCCCATTAAGGATAGAGGATGTTAGTCCACTCCCTGAAGATAAAGTAGGATTGGCCGTACTTGGAGCTCCGATTAAGCATTCGATTAGCCCTCAATTGCACCATGCAGCTTTAGAGGAATTATCAGCTCGTGCTCCTAATTTTTCTAATTGGCAGTACCATAAAATAGAGGTCGAATCTAAGGATTTAGCTTCAGCATTGCCTTATCTGGCAAGATGCGGATACAGAGGATTAAATCTTACTATTCCTCATAAAGTGGAAGTTTTTTCACTACTCGATACCATTGATCCGGAAGCTCGAAATATTGGAGCAGTAAATACTTTGAAATTTGATGGATCGAAATGGCAGGGTTTCAATTCTGATGGATATGGGTTGGAGCATGCATTACTTGGAAAGCTTCAAGTGCCCTTGGTTTCTGCCAATGTTGTTGTGCTCGGAGCTGGTGGAGCAGCAAGAGCAGCGGCGGCACAAGCTTTATCCCGAGGGTGCAAAAGTCTTTGGATCGGAAATCGATCAGCACTTCGCCTCGAGGAATTAATTGGAGAATTGAGAAATTCCTTTAATACTAGTTGCGTTAGCACATTCGAAATATCTCAAATTCCTTTAGCACTTTTTAAGATTGAAGAGCTCGTCATTATCAATGCAACATCCTTAGGGTTAGAAAAAAATGACCCTTCCCCAATTTCCCTATGTGACTTTCCGTCTTCGACTAAGGTCTACGACATGATTTACAACCCACCAGAAACGAGTTTACTTAGACAAGCAAAATTAATGGGAATGGCTTACGAAAATGGATTATCGATGCTAGTTCACCAAGCTGTTAGGTCATTATCAATATGGACTGAGCAAGAGGTTTCTGTTCAAGCAATGTTTAATGGGGCCCGCTCTGCAATTCCAAATTAGAGTATGATAGATGAAATACTGCTTAACCCTGTTGCTCTATCCTGTATCGGTCTGGTCGTTGGAACAATATTTGGCAGTTTTTTAAATGTCTGTGCTCATCGGATTCCTATCGGTAAATCTGTGGTACTTCCATCCTCTCATTGTCCTAGTTGTGGTACTCCAATACCTTGGTTCAGGAACTTGCCGGTTCTTACTTGGTTACTCCAAAAGGGGCGTGCGAATTGTTGTTCTTTTATTATCCCTGTACGCTATTGGTTTGTAGAGCTATTTGTGGGCATTATCTTCGCATATTTTACATTCCTGTACTCACAAGATTTTGATTTGGTCGCATTATTTTTTCGCATCACTTTTTCATGGCTCATGATTACAGTCGCAGTCATTGATTATGAAACGATGATTATTCCCGATCGGTTTAGCGTAGGTGGGGCAATAATTGGTTTAGTTCTTTCTTTTATTTTCCCTGAAATACATCTTGAGGATTTTAGCCTGTCTTGGAATTCGCACTTTGCTGGAGGAATGCATGCACTCATTGGATTATTAGTCGGCTCTGCTTTGCTTTATTGGATTGGTGCGTTTGCACAGATTGCTTTTGGTCGAGATGCCTTGGGAGAGGGAGATATTAAACTTTTGGGATGTATTGGAGCATTCTGTGGTTGGAAGGGTGCAATTTTTACAATTTTTGGGGGAGCGATGCTCGGAACAATTTTATTAATACCGTTAATGGTTATTCAAAAAGTTTTTTTTAGAAAAGTCGTTGCAGACAAAGAAGAGAATTTAAATTGGGGTGCGGAAGTTCCATTTGGCCCATATTTAGCAATTGCGGGATTACTTTATTTTGCTGCGGGACTATCTTCGTATGTTGATCCATGGTTCGATCCAATTTTATGGTTTTTTGATGATACTTTGCTTCAAGGTTCTTTTTAACATTGAAAAACCTGCCCGTTATCTGCATTTCATTTATCTTGGAACTCTAACCTTTTCCTAAATTATGAAGAAACTCCTAGTTGCCAATCGTAGCGAAATTGCTGTGCGAATTTTTCGTTCTGCGACTGAATTAAACTTGCGTACCGTTGCAATTTATGCCGAAGAAGACCGTTTTGGTGTTCATCGCTTTAAGGCCGATGAAGCGTATCTTGTCGGTAAGGGCAAGGGACCTGTTGCAGCTTACCTTGACATTGATTCAATTATTACCCTCGCTAAGGATAAAGGGGTTGATATGATTCATCCTGGCTATGGCTTTCTTTCCGAGAATGCTGAATTTGCTAGAGCCTGTGAAGAAGCTGGTATTGCATTTATTGGACCCCGACCAGAATTGCTAGAGAGTATGGGCGATAAAGTTGCGGCAAAAAAAGCCGCAGACCAAGCTAAGGTACCAACTTTACCCGCTACTCCAAGTGCTGTTTCTAACCCCGCGCAAGCTCTGAAGTGGGGGCGTAAAATTGGTTTTCCGTTAATCATTAAAGCAGCCTTTGGTGGGGGAGGTCGCGGAATGCGGGTCGTGGAAAAAGAGGAAGACCTAAAAGCAATGCTCGAAGAGGCTCAGGGTGAAGCTGAGCGTGCATTTGGAAATGCTGCCGTCTTTCTCGAGCGGTATATTGGGCGTGCTAAGCATTTGGAGGTTCAAATCCTAGGCGATAGAAAAGGTAATATTGTTCATTTGCATGAGCGGGATTGTTCCGTCCAAAGAAGATATCAAAAAGTGGTCGAAGTGGCACCTTCTATTGGACTTCCGCAAGATGTTATAGATAATCTTTGTAATGCCGGGGTTCAACTTGCTGAGCAAGTCGGATATGACAATGCAGGAACAGTTGAATTCCTTTTAGATCAAGATACGAACGAATGGTTTTTCATTGAGATGAATCCACGTATTCAAGTTGAACATACGGTTACCGAGCAAATTACTGGTATAGATATTGTTCGGTCTCAAATCTTGGTTGCAATGGATAAGTCATTGCATGGAAAAGAAATCGGTATTCCAGCCCAAGATCAAATTCCCCGTAATGGCTGCGCGATTCAATGCCGAGTTACCACGGAGGATCCTGAAAAAGATTTCACCCCGGATTATGGCAAAATCTTAAGCTATCGATCAGCGGCAGGATTTGGAGTTCGTTTGGACGGTGCAATGGGGGATACAGGTGCCATAATTACTCCGTTTTATGATTCTCTTTTAGTCAAGCTTACAACTTCGGGTCCAAACCTTCAACAGGCTTTAGACCGCATGCATCGTTCTTTGCGAGAAATGAGAATTCGCGGAGTGAAAACGAATATTCCTTTTCTAGAAAATGTGATCAACCATAAGGATTTCGTTGCGGGTAAAGCGACTACTCGAATGATCGATGTAACTCCTGATTTATTTCGCTTTAAACCAAGGAGAGACAGGGCCTCCAAATTACTTAGTTATCTTGGAGAAATTATTGTCAATGGAAACCCCCAAGTTAAGGGGCGCTCTCGAATGGATGCGCCATTGCCTTTGATACATCCTGAGTATGATGCCAAGATGTCCCCGCCTCGTGGCACGCGAGATCTTCTTCTAGAGAAGGGGGCCAAGGAGTTTTCTAAATGGATGCTTAAACAGAAACCTCTTTTGGTCACAGATACTACACTTCGGGATGCTCATCAGTCACTCTTTGCTGCGAGAATGAGAACTTATGATATGTTGGCGGTTTCGGATTTTATCGCTCGTCGTGCCTCCGGCCTTTTTAGTCTGGAAATGTGGGGTGGGGCCACCTTTGATACCTGTATGCGATTTTTAGGGGAATCGCCTTACGAGCGTCTGCGATTATTGAGAGAAAAAATCCCCAATATTTTATTCCAAATGCTCCTGCGCGGTTCAAACGGAGTGGGATATGCAAATTACCCGGATAATGTGGTTCGTGAATTTGTTGAGCATTCGTCGGAGGCAGGGATGGATATATTTAGAATCTTTGATTCTTTGAATTATTTGCCAAATTTAAAAGTGGCAATGGAAACAGTGAGCGAGCGAACAAAATCTCTTTGCGAGGCATCACTATGCTTTACAGGTGATTTTACTGATTCCTCCGAAGAAAAATATGTACTTAAGTACTATGTTGATTTGGCCAAGGAATTAGAAAAAATGGGTGCTCATATTCTTGCGATTAAAGATATGGCAGGGCTTTGTCACCCGATTGCTGCTTATCGATTGGTAAAGGCTCTGAAAAATGAAGTTTCGCTACCTATTCACTTTCATACGCATGATTCAAGTGGAATTGCTTCTGCTTCAGTTCTTAAAGCTAGTGAGGCGGGCGTTGATGTTGTCGATTTAGCTATATCCTCACTTTCTGGGTGCACCAGCCAACCTAATTTAAATTCTGTTGCTCATTCATTAAGGAATGCTCCGCGATCTACGGGTTTGGATGTTGATGCACTCAACGACTTATCTATTTATTGGGAGGCGGTGAGGCAGTATTATGCTCCTTTCGACAGTTCACCACCTTTTGGTAGTGCAGAAGTTTTTCAGCATCAAATGCCAGGTGGGCAATATACTAATTTACGTGAGCAAGCTGGTGCATTAGGACTGGGAAAACGTTGGCCAGATGTGGTGAAAACTTATCAGCAGGTTAACCATATGCTCGGAGATATTGTTAAAGTAACTCCTAGTAGTAAAAGTGTTGGTGATTTAGCTATCTTTTTAATTACCAAAGGGGTAAAGCCAGAAGACTTAGTGAACCTACCACCGGAGACTGGTTTCCCTGAATCCGTTATCGATCTTCTTTCAGGAAATCTTGGCCAACCTAAAGGAGGGTGGCCGAAAGCTGTGCAAAAAGTGATCCTTGGCAAACAAAAACCTATGCGTGGTCGGCCAGGTGCTTCTGCACCTAAGATAGATTTGCGTAAAGAATCCACCAGTTTGCAGAAAAAATTGGGTCGCAAAGTTTCGAAAGATGATTTGTTTTCGAGCGTAATGTACCCAAAAGTTTTTGAGGATTTCCAAGCTTTTCGATCATCTTATGGGGACATTTCAGTTTTACCAACAACTGCATATTTTCATGGACTTGAACCAGGAGAAGAAATTGCAATCAAGATTGAGGAAGGAAAGACCTTATTTATCAAACTTCTTCATGTCGGAGATCCTGATGAAAAAGGGGAGCGCTCCTTAACTTTTGAATTAAACGGAAAGGCGAGGAGTACATTGGTTCAAGATAAATCAGTAAACGCCGAAGCAAAAGTCCGAGAAAAAGGCGACCCCGCTAACCCAAAGCATATTGCCGCTCCAATTCCTGCAATGATCAGCAGTATTTCTACCAGTGTAGGGAAGAGTATTTCTAAGGGGGAAAAAGTTGCTGTGCTGGAAGCCATGAAAATGCAGACTACTCTTTATGCTTCCTCGGACGGCATAGTTGATGAACTATTAGTCAAAGTTGGAGATTCCGTTGAGTCGAAAGATTTGATCGCTCGTTTGCGTTAAAGAAATTGCTTTCTCTGTCGATTATTAAAAAGTGCGAATTTCATCACCTTTTTTCAAATTTTTTGCGACTTTTTTTAATCTATCGCTAATTTTCTTGTTCAGTTCCCCATTTCTATATGCGGGGACTCTTTTCGTTCCTGAGCCCCTTTTAGAACGTGCACTAGCTAAAACACTTCGAGTGGATCGGGATTCTTTAACTTCCGAGTTAGTTGCGGAAAAACTTGAATACTTTGAGCTTAATAATGCGGGGATACGTGATTTGACAGGCTTACAAGCAGCACGAAACTTAAAGGTTCTAGTTTTGCGGGATAATTTAATTAAAGATCTTTCTCCCATTGCTGAACTTGCACATTTGCGGAGGCTTGATTTATCAGGCAACAAAATATCTAATCTGTCTCCGCTCTCTGGCTTATCTCAAAAACAATTGCGGATTAAAATTCTAGATATTCAGGAGAAATTATCTAGTTTAAAAAACCCAGAAAATGAAGGTGCTGATTTGATTCTTTCGTTATCGGAGACCGTAGAAAAGGCTAAGCGTGGACCGTGGCAATTGAGGGAACTTTCTTTAGCGAACAATCGGTTACTTGGATTATCAGGTATATCTCATTTAAACTACTTACAACATCTGGATGTCTCGGGGAATGCATTAATAGATCTAGAAGGTGTTGGAACTCTAGATTCCTTAGTTACTTTGTATGCCCAAAGTAATCAACTTGGCCGAGTGGAAAGTTTTGTTGATCAAAACAGAAACAATGTTCATGACCCTGGCGAACCAATAGAGGATGAAAGTGGTAACGGAAAATTAGACACCGATCCGCTCACAGAAATTCAATCTCTAGCAAAATTAGTCAACTTGTATTTGTATGATAATATGTTAAAATCGGTTGCGTCCTTAAGCGACCTCCCTCGTTTACAAATCCTTCTTCTATCTGGCAATCAGTTGGAGGAAGTTAACAATCTTAGCGAATTTAAGCAATTACGTAGGCTTTCCTTATCTGACAACCGGATTAATAGCCTGGCAGGCTTAGACTCTTTGCCAAATATCGAACATTTGTACCTGGTAGAGAATAGAATTTGTGATTTGCGCCCTATACAATCCTTGAGAACATTAAAAGAACTAAGGCTTCAGAGAAACCAGTTTGTAAGCATAAAATCACTCTCTGCTTTTTCTGAGATAAATGTATTGTCCTTATCAAATAATTTTATTTACGAATTAAAACCCTTATTAGAACTCCGAAAATTAAAAAGATTATCTTTAACTGGAAATTGTTTAGAATTGACTAACCCCGTTATTGCCGAAACCCTAAACCGAATTCGTTCTAAAGGTGCTTTTGTCGTGACTGGAAATCAAAAAAAGAGAATTATTGAAGCGGAGCAATTAGTTTTTTCAATGATCGGTCATCCGGAATCAAATCGTATGCTAGGTAATTATTTGGAAAAAAATGGTTACTTGCGATTGATGGATTTTGTCGATGAACCAGCAATTGAAGAGGGGGAAAAAATCAATGCTCTTAAAACATGGAAAAATGCACTCATTGACGGTACCCTAAAAAACGATCAGTTTTTTTCAAACGAGTAAGCCTGTAAGCAGGTTAAGCATTCAGATAAAGTAAAGTCGCAAGAATTATGGTCGCGATAAAGCAGGAAATATACAGAATCCGCATGAAAAACTTTTGCATGCCGTGGGAGCGGACGACGCCGTCAACCATACGGTAATATTCTTTTTTCCATTTTTTGGATAGTCGGTTAGATTTAGCTACCATAAGGCCATTACATTCATTTAATTTAGAATCGCAAGCTTCGATAAAGTTTCTTCCTTCTTTACAGAAAGTCAGGCTTGTTCTAATTATATTGTCTTGTATGTCTACTAAACAAAGGACTATCCGACACGAGCGATCAATTAAGGGGAAATCTCTACACACAGGAGAAGAAGTTAATCTTACTTTAAAACCTGCGAATGTGAATGAAGGTTACATTTTTCGGCGAGTTGATTTATTTGGGAAGCCTGAAATTAAGCCAATTTCGTCCAATGTTACCGAATTAGTCCGTAGTACAACTATTTCCAATGGAAATGCTAAGGTACATACCATTGAACATGTTTTAAGTGCTCTTTCTGGTTGTGGAGTTGATAACGCAATTATTGAATTGGATGCAAGTGAACCTCCTATTCTCGATGGTTCAGCTCGCCCTTTTGTTAACCTTGTTTTGGAGGCAGAACCGGTTGATCAAGAAGAGGAGCGCAATTATTATGAATTACCCGAACCTTTATCCGTAACATCGGGTAATCGTTCGATGATTGCTCTCCCTTATGATGGGTTTCGTATCACATGTACATCAGCGGATGACCGTGGCAGCCATGTGCAGCATTTATCTGTGGATATTGACCCTGAGACCTTTGTTGCTCAAATTGCACCTGCCAGAACATTTACAGTCTACGAAGACATAGAAGAACTTCTTAAGTTAGGAAAAATTCGCGGAGGAAGTTTAGATAGTGCGATTGTAATTAAGGGTGACAAGATTTTATCTAAAGAACCTCTTCGCTTTGATGATGAATTTGTTCGTCATAAGATTTTAGATATTGTTGGCGATCTTGCACTACTCGGCAAACCGATCCGGGCTCATATCATTGCGGTTCGTCCAGGACATTCATTAAATTCCGATTTAACAAAGCAAATCCTGGAGAAAATGTTGGGTAAGGGAAAAGCTTTATCGGAAAAGAAGAAAAAAAAGTCGGTTGTATTACCTGATGAAACAGAGTTGGATGTTCGTCGTATTCTCGATGTGTTACCCCATCGCTTTCCTTTCGTAATGATTGATCGTGTAACTTCAATCGAAGGGAACGAAGTATTGGTTGGTATTAAAAATGTAACTATTAATGAACCATTTTTTACCGGCCATTTCCCTGGTCATCCAGTTATGCCAGGAGTCCTTCAATTGGAAGCAATGGCACAAGCTGCAGGTATACTTCTTTTAAGGAGAAGTTCCTCCGAAGGTAAAGTGGCGTTTTTTATGAGTGCAGATAAGGTAAAGTTTAGAAAACCTGTTGTTCCTGGAGACCAACTCGTAATCACTGCAACTTTAGAAAAAGTTCGAGGCAATAAATTGGCAACTGCAAGTGTTGAATGTAGAGTCAATGACAAGGCTGTTTCATCTGCTAACCTTATGTTTTCAATTGTTGATGCTGGAGAAGATAATTAATGCCAAGTAAGATTCACGCTCAAGCAATTGTTGAGAAGGGTGCTCAACTTGGTGAAAATGTAATAGTTGAAGCCTTTGCGTTAATTGGAAAAAGTGCGATCATTGGAGATCATTCAATCATTCGGCACCATGCCACGGTGGAAGGTAAGGTCGTTCTTGGTCAAGGAAATGAAATTTATCCCTATGCGCTAATTGGTGGACTGACTCACGATTTAAAGTTCAATGGAGGAGAGCCAGAACTTCATGTGGGTGACAATAATACTTTTAGGGAATATGTTACTGCTCATGTTGCCACCAAAGGTAACGATCGAACATCTATCGGTTCAGATAATGTATTTCTTGCCTACAGTCATGTTGCTCATGATTGTAGGGTAGGCAATAATCTTATTATGAGCAGTCACTCTGCTTTAGGAGGGCATGTGGAAGTCGAAGATCATGTCAACATTGGATGGGGGGTAGGCGTACACCAATTTTGTCGACTCGGTAATCATTGTATGGTTTCTGCATGTTCGAAACTTGTTCAGGATGTTCCGCCTTACATGCTTGCTGATGGATCTCCCGCTGAAGTGCGCTCAATTAATAAAGTGGGTATGGATAGAAACGGGTTTTCAAAATCTGAAATCGATATAGCAAAAGGGGTTTTTAAAGTTTTGTATAGAGGAGAATTTAACCGCCGACAGGCAGTTGAACATTTGGAAAACGGATCCAACTTATCTGATCAAGAAATTACCAGAGAAACTCTTCATTTTATTCAGAAAAGCGAGAGAGGCTTAGCCTAAATAAACTTTTAGTCATACCAATTTGAAATCTTCGGGTATGATTTTTCTCAAGTTTTGCAAAAGTAATTTGCTTTTTTAATGATAAAGATTCAAATAATTGGTTAATGGATTTTTACAAAAAAGATTGTCGGTTTAGGACAAAAGGTAAAGGTACTTATGAAATAACTCAAGCCGTACAGGCGGGGCTGAGTGAAGCAAAAATTTCCAATGGAATGGTTTCTGTTTTCGTTCGTCATACAAGTTGCAGTTTGGTTCTTATGGAAAACGCGGATCCTACTGCTCGTGTTGATTTGGAAAGGTTTATGGATGATTTGGTGCCCGAGGATAACCCTACTTTTGTCCACACACTTGAGGGGCCGGATGATATGCCTTCTCATATCAAAATGGCACTTACACACACGAGCGAAAATATTCCATTCATAGATGGACATTTACAATTAGGTACTTGGCAGGGGCTTTTTTTATGGGAACATAGAAATGCTCCTCATGATCGAAACCTCGTATTTAGTTATATTGGAAATTAGATGAAAGAATATCTACCTAAATTACTTTTAATTATTCTGCTTCCTGTCCTCGTTTCTTCTTGTGGACAAAGTGGGCCGATTGTTGAGGAGGTTGATGACTCAGCATTCCAGCGCGGTCGTTCTTTTTTGAAGGTAGGTAAGGATGAAGAGGCACTTGATGAATTCTTATCAGTGACTCGTCGAACCATCAATTGCCCAAAGTCGCATTTAGAGGTGGGACGATTATTCCTCACTTTGAAATCCCGTAAAGATCCAATTTCAGCAATTTATCATTTTAGAAGATTTTTATTACTTGAAAAAGATTCTCGTGAAGCGCCTAAAGTTGAACAGTTAATTGTTTCTGCTGAGCGTGAAATTATTCGAGATCTTCCAGGTGAGCCTTATTCAGATTATCTTGATTCCTTAGCTTTAAGAGATGAGAATGTTAAATTAACTAGGGAGGTTTCTGACCTCCGTGCTAGGCTAGGTCTCCCCCTGGGTGGAAATTCCTTGCCCGCAGTTAATTCAATTCGTGGGCCAGTCAAATCACCTGTTGCCAAGCCACCCGTCCCTGTACAAACGAAGCCAAAGCCTTCTGCTCGTGCACGTTCCTACAAGGTGAAGCAAGGTGATAGTCTATACGCTATAAGCCGAAAGCTTTATGGTGACTCCTCTTACATTGATTTAATATATCAGGCAAACCGCCAGTCATTACCGAGTAAAAACAGTCTGAAACTCGGGCAAACTTTGCTTATTCCACCTCTTCCTACCTCACCATAAATCCATCGGATTCCATAGATGGTATATTTTGATAACAATGCAACTACTCCCCTTGGACAAAATGCTCTTCAGGTTTACAGATTAGCATTAGAACACGATTGGTCTAATCCATCTTCTCCCTATCGCTCAGCATCCCGGGTAAGAGCAAAGCTTGAGCAGGCAAGAGAAGAGCTAGCCTCCATTTTAGGTTTTCATAAGGATCAATTAATTTTCACCTCGGGTGCGACTGAAGCTAATAATTCGGTCTTTGCCCATGTGGCAAGTAATGAAAAAAAAGAAGGTCAATGCCTTCTTTCTCCCTTTGAGCATCCAAGTATTATTGAACCTGCAAAATATTGGTTTAAAGATCGTTTAACTTATATGCCCACAGATGATTCCGGTCGAGTTGACCTTGATCGGACTGAACAATTATTAAATACAGAAAATATTTCATTGGTTTCGCTCATGGCTGCAAATAATGAAACAGGTGTAATTCAGCCTTGGCAGGAATTAGCAAAACTATGCCTGAATCAAGGAATTTTTTTTCATTGCGATGCCACTCAGTGGATTGGCAAGTTAGACTCGTCCGCTTTTTCACTTTGTACTTCTTTTTCAGCCAGTGCACATAAGTTCTCAGGTCCTAAAGGACTTGGTTGGCTTGCTTGTAAGGAGCCAATTCAACTTCAATTGGGTGGACAGCAGGAAAGGGAAAGTCGTGGCGGAACCGAGAATTACCCCGCAATTGCATCGATGCTTGTCGCACTGAAGGATGCAATCAAAGACTTGGATGGATTGATTCAAGGTGCAGAGTGGAGAGATCAATTTGAACAGAGCATAATTAATGCAATTCCTGAAACAATAGTTTTAGGAAAAGAAAGTCCTAGGCTATGGAATACTTCGATGATTCTGCTTCCGAAGTTTAATAATTTAAGTTGGGTCGGAAAATTGGATAAGCGTGGGATTTCTGTTTCGACTGGTTCAGCTTGCTCAGCTGGAAATGTTAAGAATACTTCGCTTGTTTTCTCTATGGGATTATCTTCGAATGAGGCAGGGCGGCTTGTTCGGGTTAGTTCATATTCAGATCAGAATGAGAGCGATTGGCAAAATTTGGCTTTAGCTTTCACTGATGTATTCAAAGAATTAAAGGACGAAGCATCTCATTCATCGGTTATTTCTCTGTGAAATTTTAAAGTGCAGCTTCTTTCCATAAGTTTAGAAAGTTTTCGTAATATAGAGCAGGCAAATTTATCTTTCTCTACTCAGCGAATTTTCTTCCTCGGACCTAATGGACAAGGTAAAACTAATTTGCTTGAGGCAATCGGACTGTCTTCCACATTGCGATCCTTTCGGAAATCCGGTCTTGAGGGCTTAGTGATGGAGGGAAAAAAACAAACAAGACTTTTTTTTCGATTTCAGGACGATAGTGGAGAGATAAAAGAAACATTACTTGAATTTCGAGAAAAAGGAGAAAAAAATCTGGAAGTCGATGGTGAAAAGATTAAACGCTTTGCAGATTATTTAGGAAACTTTCCTTTAGTTTGTTTATCTTCTCGTGATTTTCGTCTTATTCGGGATGGCCCTTCTGAGAGACGAAAATGGCTCGATATTTTACTTTCTTCCTCCTCAACTGAGTACTTTGAAACTTTAAGAACATTTCATCGATCTTTACGGGAGCGTAATTCCTTACTTAAGCATGGAGGAGGAGACCGTGAATTAGATGCCTTCGAGCAAAACTTAATTCCCAATGCCTATAAACTTTTTCAGTTAAGGAAGATCGCACTTCCTCAATTATCAAAATCCTTAGCTAATTATTACAAATCTCTTTCAGGAGGGAAAGAAGATGCGAGTCTATTATACAAGCCAAATTTTGAGATGTCAGGCGTCGGTGATTATGAAAATAAACTCTCCAATGAACGCATGAGAGACAGACAGTTTGGCGGTACACGCCGAGGTCCGCATCGCGATGACTTTGAGTTTTTAATTGACGGTAAAGATGCTCGAACATTTGCATCAGAGGGGCAGCAACGGGGTATGGTGCTCGGTTTGCGACTCGCTGAATTTGATTATTTATTGCAAGCGACCAATCGCGTGCCTCTTGTGTTAGCAGATGATGTATTAGGAGAGTTGGACGAAGCAAGAAAAGCAAACTTTAAGAAACTTCTTCCTCCTCAAGCACAAGTTTTTGCATCTGGAACTACTTTTCCGGTTCAGGATGAACAGGACCATTGGGAGACCTTTCATGTTAAAGCCGGAACTTTCTCGAAAACCTAGGCTTTCCATTGACCCCTTTTTTCGTCATTTCCTTAGTTGTGTTAAATTCTGGATTTAATTTTTTGTATTGATGGAAGCCCTCACCATTACCCATTGGTCTCTCTTGGCTTTAGGTGCCCTTATTATGGGAATGAGCAAAGGGGGGTTGCCTGGTGCCGGAAATCTGACTGTGGCTATTTACGCCTTAGTTTTGGAGGATGCACTTGGACCTATCGGCGTCCCTCTATCGGTTGGATTACTCTTACCCGTTTTAATTTCTGCTGATATGACAGCCACTCTTGTTTACCGTAAGCATACGGATTGGAAATTTATTATTCGTTTACTACCTTGTTTTATCGTAGGCACGGTACTTGGATGGTGGGTTTTTGATTATTTCCAGGGGGGAGATGATCGAGTTCGCCAGTTGAAATATGTAATTGGTGGTATCTTGTTAAGCATGACCGCATTGCATTTTCTTGTGAAAATAAGAAACAGGATGAAATCAAAAAATAGGCAGAAAGAAGAGAGTATGCCCAAGGGTTCGGTCGTCTTAGGTCTTGTTTTTGGTTTGCTCGGGGGGGTTGCGACTATGCTTGCTAATGCAGCCGGGCCAGTTGCACAGCTTTACCTTTTGGCCATGGCCCTGCCCAAATATGCTTTTATTGGAACCTCTGCCTGGCTTTTCCTTATTGTTAATATAATAAAGATCCCATTTATGGTTGATCTTGAAATTATTACCTTGGATTCAATGTCGGTTAGTTGGTGGATGTTTATTCCAGCAGTTATTGGAGCTGGAATTGCCCCGATGATTGTAAAATATATTAACCAAACACTATTTGAGCGATTAGTCTGGTTTTTCATCGTTCTTGCGGGGATTCGTATGCTGTTTTAGAATTTTCTAAAAAATATGAGTAAAAGTACACGCAAGCTCTGGGCACAGCACTTGGCTGGGCAATCCCCTGCCAAACATAAAGTGGATTCTCAAGTTTTGCTTAGGAAAACGCCCTATAAAGGAAAAATTTTAGGAGTTGATCCAAGTTTACGTGGTACTGGATTGGCAGTACTTGAATGCGATGGAAACTCTTACAAGCTTTTGCATTCCGAAACGATTACCTTAAAACCAAAAGTCGATTCTATTGCCTGTCTGGGAATAATCCATCAATCAGTTGCTCAACTTCTTGATTTATGGAAGCCCCGTCACTTATCTTGCGAAGCAACCATTTATGTGCAGAATTTCAAAACTGCACAAATTATGGGAGCCGCACGAGGAGCTGCATTATCTGCCTCCGCAATTCGTGAAGTTCCTGTGTTTGAATATGCGCCACTAAGAGTGAAGCAGGCAGTAGTCGGATTTGGGCGGGCAAGCAAGGAGCAAATGTCCCAGACATTATCCCAAATGTTACATTTACCCAAAGCTCTGCCCTACGATCAATCTGATGCACTTGGCCTTGCACTTTGTCATGCCTTAACTTGGCATCCAGGATAGGGAAATTAAAAGAACAGGCGAGAGGGCAGGAGGGGGCGGTTTTTATCGCTACATCCAACCAAATTTACCTGAACGCTGACATTATCTTTAATCACATCGAGCATGCTTCCTGCTTGTATCCCAAATTGTCCTCTGCTTAGCGGTATCTCCCCTTTAATTAGAAGTATATCGCCCCTTTTTCCGTCATACTTTCTTCGTTCTGCTCGCAAATATTTTAAGCTTACAGGAAAAGAAATTTGTGCAGTATTACCTTTGAGTAGTAACGATCCGAACGCTTCAGCATTCATTGTGTTCCTGTTCCAATATTGATTACGCATTCCTCTTAATTGAAATGAAATCTTAGGGAATTGTTTCGAATTCAGCCAATCTGTTTTTTGTGCATCTCCATTAACTTTATTGTACCCAAATCTCAGAGTGCGGGCATCTAGAAGAACAGTGCCAGATGTGGTCGTTGGATTTTCAGTTGGAAAAATTATTTGGCCTACTACCTTATTGAATGTTCCCCGTACTCGGCCAAAACCCATAAGTTCGCCCTTTTCCAAACCGACTTCGATTTTATTTAACTTTCCCATGGGCTCCAGGTTGAATGAATTTGCCCCCAAACAAAAATTTACAACGAAGCATAGGTTTACGAGTACCCAGTTCAAAATTAAAATATTTATATTCATTTGTGAAACTTTTCTTATTTTAGCATCATAATATAGTCGAAAATTATTGTTAGATTAAAGAATGTTTTCACTTGACCGCATATTATATATTTTCAAGATATACACTATTGTTATGAAGAGTTCGAATAGATTATGTACCACATTTGTTTCATTTATCGTGTTCTTATGGAATCCTCTTTTTTCTGAAGTCGAAAATGAAGGAATTATCGGTGCTCCTTTTTACACAACGAATAATGACGTGACAGGAAGCATTCAAAATCAAGTCGGTCCCTTTGCTGAATTTGCTGTGTCTTCTGGGTTAACTGCTCAATCTGAAGTTACCACTTTATTAGCCGGAGAAAAATCTCAGCTTTCTGCGACCCTTAGGTTGGATGATGGTACATTAACTCGATTACCTGCAACAGATGTCACTTGGAGTAGCACATCGACAAATATTTCAATTGCGGATGATTTTGCCACAGCAAAGGAAATTTCACGAAATACACGTGTATCAATTAGTGCGAATGCGGAGGGTTTTAATGCTGTTGTTTTTATCCGATTGAAAACCGGTAGTCCAATAGTTGACTCAGGTTCCAATACAAATACTCCCAATGCTCTTTCGCTTTCTACTGATCTTGCGCAAGCAGGTTGGAAAAATTCACAATGGTTTGGAAGTTATTACGATGCAGAAAATCAATGGATTCACCATGTTGATCATGGCTGGCTTTTCACTTCGAGTATGGCTGCAAACTCTATTTGGCTTTGGAGTCCTCAGGAAGAATGGCTTTGGACTGGGCCTGGTGTATACCCTCACCTGTTTAGAAATAAGGACTCCACTTGGCTCTATTTTGTGCTAAAATCTGCTACTGGTTCAGTCTACTATAATCAGACGTCCAAATCATTTGAGAAATAGTTTTTCGCTTTTTCATTGCTAGTTTATTGGGTATAGCCCACTCGCCTTTTTTTCGGTGGTAGTCTCATTTTGTGTTACCCAAAGGTGCTAATACTCTGCTCATCTTATTCCAAAATCCAGACTGCTTGTCAGAGTACTTCCAAGGATTAGGATTCTTAAATATTTAAAGAATCGAGCAGGTCAGCAGATCTCAAATCATTATAGAGGCAAAGCGATTAGTAAGTTAAAAAACGCTAACCTTACAATGTTTGAATAATTTAACTGAGGTTTTATTTAACCGTCTGATGATTTTCAAATTGAGAGTCCAGTACTAACAATCTTTATTCGTGCAGGTTCTAATCGATTAACATTTCCTTGGCTGATTTTCCCTGAGGTATCATCGGAAGGACATGTTCAGTGTGAGGAACAATTACTTCAAGAAGGAATGGCTCGTCTGCATCCAACATTTCTTGAATTCCGTCGTGTAAATCCTCGCGCTTTATGATTCGGCGTGCCTTTACCCCAAATCCTTCGCACATTTTAATGTAGTCGGGGTAAATGCCATCCTCGTTTTCAGGTCCACCGATATTTTCGGGGTCACATAGAATGGTGTGCCCACGAACACTTTCATAAAATCGATCTTCCCATTGCACCACCATGCCAAGATGCTGATTGTTGAGCAGGAGGCACTTCGCATTGATTTTTTCAATCTTGGCAGTAGCCAATTCCTGTACATTCATGAGGAATGAACCATCCCCATCAATATCGATTACTTCCTTATCAGGACGGGCAACCTTTGCACCCACTGCAGCAGGATAACCAAAGCCCATCGTGCCCAACCCGAGTGAGGAGATATAAGTTCTTGGTTCTTTGTAACGATAATATTGGGCCGCCCACATTTGGTGCTGACCAACGCCGGTTGTAATAATTGCCTCACCTTTGGATACTTCGTAGAGTGCTTCCACTGCTTCCTGTGAGCTAATATGTTTTCCTTTTTCGTACTTGAAAGGATATTTTTCTTTCCAGCCAGTAATCGTATCCATCCAGGATTTTAAATCGGGTTTATCGAGCTTTCTTTCCTTAATCAATTCAGACATCCGTTTAAGGGCATATTTGATATCTGTGCGAATAGGGAAGTGGGCATGAACATTTTTATTATGTTCTGATTTATCAACATCGAAATGGATGACATAAGCTTCCTGGGCATACTTGTCTACCTTACCTGTAATTCGGTCATCAAAACGGGCTCCACAGCAAAGTAGTAAATCACTCTCACATACCGCCCAATTTCCGGCCACAGTTCCATGCATTCCATACCAATAGCAGGATTGTGGATGGTCGGGGTCGAAAACACCGAGTCCCATAAGAGTGTGAGTCACGGGTAAACCGGTAAGCTCGGCAAATTCTTTAAGTTCCTCGTGGGCTTCCGCGGAAATGATACCACCCCCCGTGTACAGAACCGGTTTTTTGGCTTTGGAAATTAAATTGAGAACTTCAATTAATTCTTCGTCAGTGGCCTTGGGTTGATCTAGTTTGTAGCCCTCAAGCTCTGCGACTTCGTCAGGAAAAAAGGGTTCGAACACTGCCTGTTGTACATCCTTGGGAATATCGATGACAACGGGGCCAGGACGACCACTTTCAGCGAGGTAGAAAGCTTCTTTAACAACTCGGGGTAAATCCTCAGCAGTAAGAACCAAATAGCTATGTTTAACAATAGGCAGGGTCATACCGAAGAAATCAGTTTCCTGAAAAGCCGCTTTCCCAATAAATTCCTGATACACCTGACCGGTAATAGCAATCATCGGGATACTATCCATGTAGGCATCGGCGATACAAGTCACTAGATTGGTTGCACCTGGACCGGATGTGGCCATGCATACACCGGCTCTGCCAGTTGCCCGTGCATATCCATGAGCCATAAACCCACCACCCTGTTCCTGACGGGGTAGAATAGTGCGAATTTTTTCTGAACGCGTAAGTGCCTGGTGGAGTTCCATGGAGGCACCGCCAGGGTAGGCAAAAATAGTATCCACTCCTTCACGCTCGAGGGCTGCGACAAGTACATCAGCCCCTTTCATGGCGGGCCCACGCTCGCCTTTAATTTCGGGATCGGGTTGGATAATGGATTCAGTGTTCATGGTATGGTTGGATTAAAAGTTATTAACATGTCAAAGACAGCCTTTCTTTTCAAGGTAGAAAGAAAAGGAAGTTTTTAAACCTTGAAAAATTTTAACTTTCAGGAGTCCAGCCAAGCACAATATTGAATTGAGCACTCACCTCGCCAACTTTCGAGTTGGGTAAGGGGTTAAAGGGTATGATTAACGAATTCCTTGCTTTTGGGTCTTTTACCCGCTTGAGGATAAAATCTTTTTTATTTCTTGGTTCTCCTTTCACATAGCACTGCGTGGTTAATTTTCTTTTTCCTTTTGCAGAAACCGCCATGTGAATGTGCGGGGTCCGACCGGAATAGGGACTTGGTTTCAGGGTACGAAAGGAATAATTCCCTTTCGAATCAGTAAGAAATTTTCCATACCCCTGAAAATTGGAATCCAGCTTTTCACGTTTTCCACCTCTTGAATGTATGTAAATGCCGTTGTTATCGACCTGCCAGATTTCTACGAGTGCATTTCGAATGGGATTGCCCTTTATGTCTGTGACCCTGCCACTGAGATAGGCAACAGTACCAACAGCCGGGGTGAGGGAGTCATTTATTATAATAAGGTCATTATCGGTATCAAGGGGCATCTTGTCGGGATAAAACGGTCCTTCGGTTTGCTTGGGTGTCAGGGTCAAGGCTTCGGCCATCAGTCCGGGAGTGACAAAAAAGGGCAGGGTTGAAATAAAGGAACGACGGGGCAGATTTGGCAGATTCATAATTTAAATTTGTAATCCGTCCCAATAATTGTAAAGAGAAAAGGATGAAGCTCTTGCCTATTTGGATCTGTATAACCGCATATTTAAGTTGTTTTGGTATTAATATATCTGCCCAAACCGAGACGGTTACCATTTCCATTCAGCAAGAACTGAAAGAAACCGAAACGCCGAAACCGATCTCCTGGGTAGTGGTGCCGGATGGATCAGGTCGATCCCTTCTTGTTCTACAGGGCGGGCAAGTACTGGTCGTTCCTGCTGACCGTAAGCAATCAAAAATCAGCTCTTTTTTAAAATTATCTCCTGGTCAAATGATTGTGAAAGATTTTGAGGAAGGCTTGCTTGGATTGGTTTTTCATCCGAAATATCGAAGTAATGGATTATTTTATCTTTACCATACCTTACAATCTCCCAAGCGTTCGGTTTTAGTGGAGCGTCGGGTAAAGGATCAAAAAAAATTGGCATTGGACCCGAATCACACTCGAACCTTAATCGAAATTGGACAGCCTTATTGGAACCACAACTCGGGCGTTCCTGAATTTGGACCGGATGGATACCTCTACCTTTCGACAGGGGATGGTGGAAAGGCGAATGATCCCCACGACTTTTCGCAGAATACATTTTCATTGCTTGGTAAAGTGTTACGCTTAGATGTCGATCAAACGGAAGGTGCTCTGGAATACGGAATACCTGATGATAACCCGTTTAAGGATAAGCCCGGATACCGGGGGGAAATCTGGACGACTGGGATGAGGAACCCCTGGCGTTTGCATTGGGATTTACCAAGCAAAACGCTTTACTGTGCGGATGTTGGCCAACATCAGAAAGAGGAAATTAATCTGATTAAACGCGGGGGGAATTACGGCTGGAGTTTTCGTGAGGGAAGCGGAGAATTTTCACTTAAGAACCGAAAGCCCTCATCGGAGATTGAATTTATTGATCCAGTTTTCGAATACGGACATGATGAAGGAACCAGTGTGAGCGGTGGCATTGTCTATCGCGGTACCAAGCATCCGGAATTATATGGACATTATATCTTTGGGGACTGGGGAACCGGGAAGTGCTGGGCCATTGAGGTTAAAAACAAGCAGACAGTTTCCAAAAAATACATCGAATTTACACTTGATGGTGAGGTGATTAACGACCTGCCTGAGTTTGTGAACGGCAAACCGCAAAGTCCTTTCAAGCCGGTAAATTTTTGTATGTCTGCTCAAAACGAGCTCGTTTTATTGGACTGGCAGGGAATGATATACTTTTCCGACTAAAAAACTCCGCTTATTTGAGAAGAATACATGAATTTTTCTCTCCACATGCCTCGCATGTAAAAAATTCTCTATTCAAAGGATTGGGTGGAATAATTATAAAAGATGATCCGTCCATTGATTTTCCCCTGGAAATAAACCCAGCTTGAATCACGCCATCTGAAGAGGTAGGGGTAAAGACTCTGCTGTGTCCACTGCCAACCATCTTTCTCGCTCCATAGCCATAAGCTACCATTCTCCATCGGAGACGGGTAAAGCCAGCCCAATTCGGTGTGGTAGATCCAGGTGTGCCCGGTGTCCCGGTAAGTGCCCAGCCAACCCAAAGTTTTCCAGCCGTCTGCCAGGTTGACTGCACCTTTTTGCCAGTCATTCAGATCGACCTGTTTCGGAGTCCGGAACTTTTTCAGGGCTCCCCGGTTTTCGCCAACTCCGTTGACCGCAAAGGCACGGAAGTAATAAGTTGTGTTGGGGGAAAGCTCGCTGATTGAAGCGTGATACTGTGTTGCATTGCTTTCGAGCATGGCAGTTATCCGAATTGGATCGGATAGGAAAATCTTTTTACTCACAAGGAAGCCCGCTTCGAAAACTGGGGATCCTCCATCCGTTAAAATCTTTCCTGCTAAATGATGAGTTCCATTCGCATCTGTCTGTGCGGCTAAGGTTTGTAAGATTGGAAGAAAAATTTCTTTCGACGGGGGATGTGTTGTTTCATTTTGATCATCGATTGGGGACGAATTGTTTCCGTCGGGCGTCTGATCGCCTCCGGTGGGTGACTGATTCGTGGGCGAGTTATCACTTGGGGCATCGATCAGGGAGAGGGTGAAGAATTCCCAAAACACGCCTGCTTGGTCTTGCTTGGCTTTGACTCGTAAGTGGATGGTGGAGGAATTATTTTCATAATCGAAAACCACGGCAGTGCGGAGTGTATTGTTGGCATCGATGGTGAAGAGGTGATTATGGGAAATGTTTTGGTTGATATCGTTAAACTTGACTATGTGAGAATCATTGATGTCAGGGTCGATCACAGTAAACTGACCGACGACAGAGCCTATGGGCAGATTTTCCATGACTTCCAGGCTGCTAAGGGTGAGTGCGGTGGGAAGGGTGTCGGCTACCGAATTTGCATCCAACGGATCGGAGGGGTAGGCCAGTTCGATCTCATTCGAATATCCGTCCCCGTCTATGTCGCTGTCATAGGCATCTTCGATTCCATCCTGATCCAAATCCTCAATCACATTGAGGACATTAACAGTGAAGTCCTGCTTAATCCAAAGGTTGTATTGGTCACGCACTTTTACACGGATCGCATAGGAACTGTTTGATTCGTAGTCAAATCGAGCAGTTGTTTTGAGGGTGCCATTGGTATCGATTGAAAAGAGATGATTGTCATTCGCTCCGCCCACAAGTGTGTAAGTAAGGGTGGCATTGGCATCAGGGTCGTTTGCAGTTAATTGTCCGACCACTGTGCCAACCGGTAGATTTTCAGAAACGGAAAGGGGAACGCTGGAATTGAGATCAGTAGGAGCTTCATTTTCGTTTTGTATCCAAATCCAAACTGGTTGATCTGTGTGAACATGGCCATCGCTTACCCGTAGAACGATCCCATAAATACCGTCTTTATTATGATCTGTCAGCTCTTCAAAGTTGGGTGCCTGTTTAAAGTGAAGATCTCCACTACTCGCATTGATTTCAAAATGATGGAGGTCCTGCCAACCATAAATGGAATAATTCAAATCATCCCCATCCAGATC
>Ga0209631_10000259_pt1 | contig 70765 bp, 70 predicted proteins | sample COG_08_FD_184752 | JGI IMG/M metagenome (GOLD analysis project Ga0209631, IMG submission 184752) | Pelagic Microbial community sample from North Sea - COGITO 998_met_08 (SPAdes) (version 2) | ecosystem: Environmental > Aquatic > Marine > Neritic zone/Coastal water | place: Helgoland, sampling... | reverse complement strand
TCCTCTAATGTTAACGTAGCTGCACCAAAACGACCCACAACAATACCAGCAGCCTTATTAGCGTAGGCAACAGCATTCCTAATATTTGAACCTGCACTTATAAAAGCAGCCAGCACCCCGCAAACAGTGTCTCCTGCACCGGTAACATCGAATACTTCTTTGGCTTCGGCCGCTATTGTAAAATGGCTATTATCTTCAACAAGGATCATGCCTAAAGGTCCTTTCGTAACTAAAATCGCATCAATAGCTAATTCATTCAACATACTCCTAGCTTTGGTTATAAGTACCTCATCAGAGCTACAATCTCCAGCCACAGCCTCGAACTCTTTCAAGTTTGGAGTCAATAAATCTACGCCTCGGTATTTCGAAAACTCTACACCTTTGGGATCGACGATGACGAATCGACCTAAGGCTTTAGCCTGGTTAATGAGTTTTGCAACTTCACCAACACTCCCTTTTCCATAGTCTGATATCACCACCACATCGCATTTTTGCAAATGGCTAGCAAATTCAGTATGAACTTTGTTACCTTCACCTCTGACGGGCGATTGCTCGAAATCAATTCGCAGCATCTGTTGACCTTGACTCACTACTCGTGTCTTAACTATCGTGGAACAAGTAGCGCTTTTAACTAGCCCACACTCAATTCCCAGACTGCGGGAAATTTTTTCTATTTGCGCCCCATCAGCGTCGTCGCCGACTTGTCCTACCAGACTTACTGAAGCTCCCAACGCAGCTGCATTAGCGGCTACGTTTCCGGCTCCTCCAATCCGTTCAATCGTGCTGTCAACTCTAACGATAGGTACAGGAGCCTCAGGAGAGATCCGCGACGTTGTTCCGGACAAATAACGATCTAAGAGCAAGTCTCCTATTACAAGAATTCTCCCATTACAGATTTTCTCAACAACCGCTCTCATGGAGATCATATCCATATACCAATTAACCACCCTAGAAATAACTCTATCATCAAACCACCTATAATCTTATCATAGACACATGCTGAACTTATGCAGATTAACAGCCGCAATCACGTTGCTTACCAGTTTACCAAGTTATGCGCTTATAAATTCATACAACGCGACCTATCAAATCATAAAACATGAGATTAGAGTCGGAACGATAGAGCAAGTCTTCCTGCGTAAAGCCGACAGTTCTTACGCTTTCACATCTATCACTAAACCTTATGGGATAGGAAAATTTTTCACCCGAGAACAAAAGGTTGAATCCAGTGTTGGGAAAATCAATGGGGCTCGAGTAATTCCTTTTCGATATGAGAACAAACAAAAAAGCAAGACGGAGTCCTATAGCTTAAACTTCCAAATTGACCGACAGAAGAGCGTGCACAAACAGCCAGATGGAATTTCCTCGGATCACTTAGATGATTTACACGATTCTTTGTCTTACCAACTGCAACTCTGTATAGATATGCACAATTCTTCAGCAGATGCATTTAATTATAAAATATTAAAAAAGAAAAAAATCAAAGCGCTCGATTTCAGATCTCTTTCAACGGGAGAGCTATCGACGGGACTAGGTAACTTGGATGTTAAGATCCTGTTAAGACAAATCAACGACAATAGGAAAAAAACTAAGATATGGGCTGCCTCGCAGTTTAGTTATCTCCCTGTTAAAATTTTAAACGTTGGAAAAAATGGTGAAGAAATCTCTATTCAACTCCTTCGAGTAAGCTTTCATGAATAGGCTCTTATTCTTTTTCTAAGCCAGAAATTGTAGCTATCAGTTGCTCAGCCGGAGTATAAGCTCCTAGGTAGGTTCCATCCGATGAATATACTGCCGGAGTTCCGGCCAATTTCATACTTTGCCCGAGAGCAAAGTGATCTGCGACTGGGCTAGCACATTTACGTGTGGCGATTTTCTCCCCTGCCTTCGCTTTACTGAGGGCTTTTTCCTTATTTGCAGCACACCAAACATTGACTGCCTTATAATAAGAGTCACTCTTAAGCCCTGCTCGAGGATATGCTAGATAATGAACGGTTATCCCAGCGCCATTCAACGCCGGCACCTCTAGGTGAAACTTGCGACAATACCCACAATCAATGTCAGTGTAAACATAGATATTACCTGTATCATTAATATTTTTTCGTCCGAATGAGATAAGTGAATTTTGATCTAACTTCTGAAACTCTTCCTTCCGTGTTTGAGCTCTGGCAGTCTGTGTAAGATTGGTTTTTTTGACTAAATCAAGTAATTCACCCTGAAACAAGTAACGCCCATCTTTAGTTACATAAACAATCTCTCCACTTAATTTAACTTCAAAAAAATTACCCATTGGCATTGTCTTAACTGACTCTACACTCTCTGATGGAAAAATTTTTTCGAGCACCTCTCTTACATTCTGATTTGAATCTGCAGCTTTTACGAGGCCGGCAGCGACAATCGCTATGACTAGACAGCACACTTGTATTCTCACTTTTTTTTCCTTTATGATCCTTGTGTTAGAGAGTATTGGCTCAACTTTATCCTCGAGGATGGTGCAAGCTATGTAGCTTTTTCAAACGTTCCGCTGCAACGTGAGTATAAATCTGTGTTGTAGAAATATTACTGTGGCCCAACAGCATTTGGACTACTCTTAAATCCGCACCATGGTTCAATAAATGTGTTGCAAATGCATGCCGCAATGTGTGCGGAGAAATTTGTCCGTCTATATGGGCCATCACAGCATATTTTTTAACTCTGTGCCAGAATGTTTGCCTAGTCATTGGATGGCCATGACTACTTGGAAACAAGGCTCTGGTCATATGTTCCCCCACCAGAGCTATTCGACCTTCGTTCAAATATTTAGTCAACCAGTAAATAGCATTCTCTCCTAAAGGTACCAGTCGCTCCTTATTTCCTTTCCCCACAACCCGAACGATCCCTTGTCGTAGATTAACTTGAGCAGATTCCAGCCCCACCAACTCGCTAACCCTTAAACCGCTAGCATAAAGGACTTCTAGCATCGTTCTATCACGCAGACCCAGTCGTTCTTCTGTATTAGGAGCGAGCAAGAGCGCTTCAACATCCACTTCACTGACAGACTTTGGTAAAGACCTACCTATGCGAGGTGCCACAAGTTCGGTGCTTGGGTCAATGGAAATTAAGGCTTCTCTATAAAGATAGCGGTAATATCTTTTTATGCTAGCCAGTCGACGAGATAAAGTTTTTGAAGATAATTTCTTTGGTTGCCCCATAAATTGTATCAATTGGATTGAATTCGCGCTCAAAAGAGTAGCATTAAGGGAAGTAAGGTAGATGCCTAGTATTTTGAGATCACTTTGATAGGCGGACACGCTCAGAGGACTTAAGCCATACTCACTCCATAAATGCTCAAGGAATCGTTCAAGATGATTCGTGTCTGAATTCAATTTACCGCTACTGACTTAAAAAAGTTAATATGGAATACTAGACGTTATTAGCAACAAAAATCTATAGGGAAGTACTGAGTTATGTTTGACGATTGGTTTAACGACAAACAAACGGGTTTGGGAGAAATTCTTAGAACGGACACTGAACAAAAATCTGCTGACAAAGCTGCCGCGAAATTTTCGTTATATTACTATGAAAGTTGTGTTTTCTGCGCTCGAGTTCGCAAAACCATTCGTGCGTTAAATGTTACGATCGAACTCCGTGATATTATGAAAGATAGAGCTCATCTAAGGACCTTAGCTACTCTAGGCGGGAAGACCACTGTTCCTTGCCTGAGAATAGCAGGAGAAGCACCAGGTGAAGAAAAATGGCTTTATGAGTCTAGCGATATCTCGGAATACTTGATTAAGGAACTTAAGTAGTACGCTTAACTAATATTTTTTCTTTTATTCTCGCCGCTCTGCCTCTCAAATCACGCATGTGATAAAGCTTGGCACGTCTCACATCAGCCCGACGTTTAACCTCGATGCTTTCGATAAGAGGACTGTGCATCTGAAAGACACGCTCCACTCCTTCTCCATGAGAAATTTTTCGAACGGTAAAAGAAGAGTTTAAACCACGACTCCTAATGGCGATAACAAAACCTTCGAATGCTTGCAGTCTTTCTCTAGTCCCTTCTTTGACCTTTACTTGCACGACAACCGTGTCGCCGGGACCAAAGCTAGGTATATTCTTTTGAAGCTGCTCCGCTTCGATTTTCGCTATTAACTCACTCATCACTCATGCCTTAAAATTTGATTTCAGAATTCTACACCAAACGACGTATAAATTTTACTATTATTTTCAATCATAGAATTACAGATTTAATAACTTTTCAATTGTCCTCCAGAAAGCTTTCTAGCAGCATTATGTCTTCGTCACTCAAGGACATCTTTTCGAGCAATTCTGGTCGCCTCAAATAGGTTCGACCCAAACTTTGTTTCCGTCGCCATGAGGCAATTTTCCCATGATCTCCGCTCGTCAGAACTGCAGGAACAGCGTGTCCTTCAATTTCAGCAGGCCGAGTATAGTGAGGGTAATCTAGTAATCCGGAATGAAAAGAATCTTCAATAGGAGACAAATCACTGCCCAAAACATTTGGCAAGGTACGTGCCAGAGCATCAATCATAACTAAAGCAGGAAGTTCTCCCCCAGTAACAACATAGTCTCCAATCGACCATTCACTATCGACACTATTCAAAACAATTCTTTCATCAACTCCCTCGTATCGTCCACATAGGAATATCAAATGGTCATAATGATTCAGGCTATTGATAGCGTTATGATTGAACGTCTTCCCCTGCGGACTAAGATAAATCACATGGCGTGTCTGCGCTTTGTCTGTTTTTAAGCCCGCCAAGGCCCTATACACAGGCCCTGCCATCATCACCATACCTGGGCCGCCTCCATATGGCGTGTCATCTACTCTGCCATTACTGCTTTGGGCATAATCTCTTGGGTTTATGGCGTCAATTTCTATTACGTTAGACTCACAAGCTTTTCGTATCACGCCGACATCACGGTAGGCATTAATCAATTCTGGAAACAACGTGAGGACGGTAAATCTTTTACTCAATTAGCTATCTTCCTTGTCCCAATCAACAATTATTTTTTGATTGGTCAAGTCGACACTCTTAACGTAGACATCAGAGACATAAGGTATCAGTGAGATTTTATCGCCTCTTACTTCCAATACATCATTTGCACCAGTTTCATGAAGAGTGCTAATTACCCCTAAATCTTCTCCATTTAAGTTGAACACCTTTAGTCCAATCAAATCTAACCAGTAGTATTCGCCTTTCTGAACGTTTTTTAGAGATTTTCTTTCAACAGCTAATTTTTTACCAACTAGTTGCTCAGCACCGTCCCGAGAAAGAATACTATCCAGCGATAGTATGAGAGCTTTATTTGAGCCAGAAACCTCACTTACCTTAAAAGATAACCACTCGTTTTCATTTCCAACAAGTATCTCTCGATAAGCGAATATTTGATCCTCTGGACGGGTATACGACCGAATTTTAAGCCAGCCTTTCACACCAAAAACGCCACTGATTTCTCCCAACACGACAACACTAGTTGTCATGTAAAGAAAACTTCAATTTTCAAGCTATCATTCTGGAATGGCTGCTTTTTTCATTAATTTTGCAACACGTTCAGATGGCTGTGCACCTACTGAAAGCCAGTAAGCATATCGTTCTGAGTCTACACGTAAGCTTTCTTCGCTTTCTTTCCCTAAAGGATTGAAAAATCCTAACCGCTCCAAATGTCGCCCATCTCTTTTATTTCGTTGATCTGCGACTATAATGTGATAATACGGACGCTTATTGGAACCGCCACGAGATAATCTAATTTTCACCATAAAAAATATCCTTCGAAGAGCACTATAACATGCGCTCAATTACTAAAAATGACCAAAAGTCTTTCACTTATGGTCGCGCATTCTAAGAGGTAGACGACTTAAAATAAAGGGTTTATCGAGGTTATCTAAGGGAAATGCCAAGAAATATAGAAATATCGACAAAACAACAGGCCCGAGAGTATGTTCGAAGGGCTTCTTTGAAGATAACACCGGAAAGATTTGCTGAAGCAAACAGGCAAATTTATACCTCTTGCTACTCGGTTTTAAGACAAAAAAATATTAACTCCCTATTCATTTATGTGTCTCGCGAAAACGAAGCAGACACTCATATGCTGATTAAGCATTTTCTGAAAGACAAAATAAAGATCTATGTTCCAAAAGTAATTGGAGATAATGAGATGGTTGCGGCTAGATTAATGACTTGGGATGGCCTAATTACAGGTCGATATGGACTACGTGAACCTAAAAACTTTGAAGAAGTTGCGGTCGAAATCGACATGGTTGTTGCACCTGGGCTTGCTTTCACCATCGAGGGTGCACGCCTTGGCCAGGGTCTAGGTTACTATGATCGTTGGCTTACACAAAATCCATATGCAGACACAATAGCTCTAGCATATGAGCACCAGATACTGAGTGCAGTGCCAACGTCTAGACATGATGTAAATGTAGCTGAAATAATTACAGAAAAGCGCTGGATAGTGTGCACTAGCGCTAATCTTTGATAAGGTTCGAACTTTTATAGGCGGTAATAAATTTAAAGCCTATTCATCAACGGCTTTCATACTCAACCTTATTCTGCCTTGCTTATCTACTTCTAGAACTTTGACTTTAACTAGATCACCTTCACTCAATTTATCGCTCACATTCTCAACCCGTTCCTCAGAGATTTGTGAAATGTGCACAAGTCCATCTTTCCCCGGCAGGATGTTCACGAAAGCTCCAAAATCCATTAACTTAGCTACTTTCCCTTCATAAACAGTTCCGACTTCAACATCTGCGGTAATAGACTCTACCCTAGACCTTGCAGCCACTCCCGCAGCGTTATCTACTGAAGCTATTTTCACAGTGCCGTCATCATCTATGTCTATAGTGACGCCAGTCTCCTCAGTGATTTGCCTGATCGTCGCGCCACCTTTTCCAATTACATCACGAATTTTATCTGGTGGAATTTTGAACGTTACAATTCTAGGCGCGTGCTCTGACATTTCTTCCCTAGGACTTGAGATGACTTTATTCATTTCACCTAATATATGAATTCGTCCACCCTTGGCCTGCTCTAGAGCAGCCGCCATGATTTCATGAGTAATACCATTTATTTTTATATCCATCTGCAAAGCTGTAATGCCTTCTGCAGTGCCAGTAACTTTAAAGTCCATATCTCCAAGATGATCTTCATCACCCAAAATATCGGACAACACAACAAATCGGTCACCTTCTTTGATGAGACCCATCGCAATCCCAGCAACAGGCGCTTTCGTTGGAACTCCTGCATTCATTAAAGCGAGGCTTGTTCCACATACAGAGGCCATTGAACTAGAACCATTTGACTCGGTTATCTCAGATACTATTCGTAAGACATATGGAAATTCTTCGAGCGAAGGAAGTATCGCCTGGATACCTCTTTTAGCTAAACGTCCGTGTCCTATTTCTCTTCGTTTCGGAGTACCTACCCGTCCCGTTTCTCCTACGGAGAAAGGAGGAAAATTATAATGAAGCATGAAAGGGTCCCGTCTTTCCCCTTCAATAGCATCTATCACCTGAGCATCCCTGCCTGTCCCTAGCGTAGCGACTACGATAGCTTGCGTTTCTCCCCTAGTAAACAAGGCCGAGCCATGCGCTCTAGGTAATACATCAACTTCCACTGAGATATCTCTAATCTCGTCTTTTCTCCGACCATCGATTCTCGGTTTGCCGTCTAGCACACTGTGTCTAACCACGTCGTGTTCTAGCTTATAGAACACAGCTTCAACCTCTGCTCCATCGTAATCTTCAGAATCCGAATGGCTCGCCAGAACTTCGCTTTTGAGCACACTTAACTTATCGCGTCTTTCTATCTTATCAACTACGCTGTACGCATCAGTAATAGCAGCTTTGTAATTCTCGCTGATAGAAGAGACGAGGGCAGAATTTAATTCAGGGGTAGACCATTCCCATTTTTCGGGATTGACCATCTCAGCTAACTCGTTGATAGCAGATATAGCTGCTTGCATTTTTTCATGGCCAAAGGTCACAGCCCCAAGCATAACTTCTTCGCTTAAGCCTTCCGCTTCAGATTCAACCATTAGAACTGAGGATGCAGTACCTGCGACAACTAACTCAAGCTCCGAATCATCCAGCGCGGCAAAGCTAGGATTAAGAATATAATCCCCGTCTTTATAACCTACTCTTGCTGCGCCAATTGGACCATCGAAAGGCATCCCTGATATAGCAAGTGCAGCAGAAGCTCCTAAGAGCGCAGGAATATCCGGGTCTACAGTGGGATCTAGTGATAGCACTTGGCATATCACCTGGACTTCATTCGTAAATCCTTTAGGAAAAAGAGGACGAATTGGTCTGTCTATGAGTCGACAAGTGAGTGTCTCTTTCTCAGTCGGTCTTCCTTCTCTTTTAAAGAAACCTCCAGGTATTTTTCCGGCTGCATAAGTTTTTTCTTGATAGTCGACGGTTAGCGGAAAAAAATCTTGCCCTGGCTTAGCTGATTTACGACCCACCGCCGTAACAAGGACTACCGTGTCGCCCATGCATGCCATAATTGATCCCGACGCTTGTCGCGCTATTTTTCCAGTTTCAAGCGTTACCGTCGCGCTTCCATATTCGAATGAAACAGCCTTTGCCGTCATATGATTAATACCTGTGTAAATAATTTTACTTAGTTAATGCCAGCACACTGAAGTACTAAGTGATGCTAACCTGATTAAATTCTTTTTTATTTCCGCAAACCTAAACGACCGATGAGCTCAAGATATCGACCGCCATCCTTGTTTCTTAAGTAAGTAAGCATCTTTCGACGACTATTTACCATTTTAATCAAACCACGCCGGGAATGATTATCGTGTGTGTGCATTTTAAAATGGGAAGTTAAACTTTGTATTTGAGCTGACAGGAGAGCAACCTGCACTTCAGGTGAACCCGTGTCGCTACCTTCTCTCTGATAATCACTAATAATTGCGCTTTTGCGCTCGCTAGACAATGCCATTTAATATTTTCCTAAGCACTTTTTATGAATAGACCATAGAACCGGCGCTAATTCTAACCGCCATGGTATTCTACGACAACAGATTTCTTAACTAAGACGCATACATTACCAATATTTTAAACATTAAAGCCTCTTTTAGGCACAATCCGTCCGTTTTCATCAACTTTCCCAATACCTAAAAACTTGCTTTTGGAATAAACACGAAGTAATTCACCTTCAGGAAATTCTGACGCTGCGACAAAAGTCAAGCCATTCACGAACATCTTACTTATCTCAGGTAACAAAGTTATTTTATTTAAATGAGTAAGCGCATGATCCAAAGGTAAAAGTACACTGTCTAAAAATTCGACACCATTTTTTTCAGCCAAGAGCTCCAGAGCACTCATCGTATAGGCATCTTCCACATGGAATGCGCCACTCTGAGTTCGTCGTAAAGACGCAACATGGCCCACCGTGCCAAGCGCTCTAGCTAGATCTTCAGCTAGCACCCTTATATAGGTCCCTTTTGAACAAGTCACATCGATACTACAGATGGGCGCCTGGTATGACAGTAAATCGAACTTGCGGATATTAATTTTTCTCGCTTCACGCTCGATGGTCAGGCCTTTTCTGGCAAGATCGTATAATCGCTTCCCGCCAGATTTGATTGCTGAATACATGGGTGGGATTTGGTAGAGTTCCCCTGTCATATCGAACATGCGTCGCGCGACGTCTGCTTCGTCAATCATAGAACAGCATATATTTTCCGAAATTTCACCTTCAGCATCCCCTGTTGTAGTTGATGATCCAAAAATAAATTCTGAAAGATATCGTTTGTCTGAATCTAAAAGATATTGTGCGACTTTAGTAGCCTCACCAAAACACACAGGTAAAAGACCTGAAGCCAAAGGGTCTAGAGTGCCTGTATGTCCGGCCTTTTTTGCGTTAAAAAGTCGTTTGATCTTTTGCAAGGCACGGTTGGAGCTATCACCTTTAGATTTGTCTAAAAGTAATATTCCATTCACCTTTCTTTGCAGCGGCTTCACAGGCTCAACAGCTTTTTTTCTGTTTTGTCACAACTTTAATTGATGATGTCATCATCCGACAATAAACGGGCGATTCTATCAATAGCTTCAGCTTCCTCATCAATTTCAAAATGAATGACTGGAGTTCTCTTAGATTTTAAATGTCCAGCTAATTGTTTTTGAAGCAGGTAGCCCTGTTGTTCAAGGTGCTCTTTAAACATAGCTTTGGCATCATCTCCGGCATATAAGCTAATAGTAATAGTAGCTTTTCGGAGATCAGGGCTCACAACAACTCTGTTTATTGTAGCCATACCGGCTCCAGATTCTCGCGCCATATCGCTGATGGAGACAGCCAAGATTTTCACGATTGCCGCGCTGACACGATCTATACGACTGTAGCCTTTCTCGTTCAATGTTTTATCTTGATTTTAAACAGTTCTGGCCACTTCTGTTCGCTCAAAGACTTCAATCTGATCGCCTGTTTTAACATCATTATAATCCTTTACTCCGATGCCGCATTCGCTACCAGAACGAACTTCCTTTACGTCTTCTTTAAATCGCCGCAAGGATTCAAGCTGCCCTTCGTAAATAACAACGCTTTCTCTCAGAACTCTTATAGGACTGCTCTTTTTTACAGCACCTTCCTCTACCAAGCAACCTGCAATAGCGCCTAGTTTCGAAGAACGAAAGACATCTTGGACTCTAGCAACACCAAGTATCGTCTCCCTGATTTCGGGAGACAATAAACCGGATATCGCAGCTTTAACGTCGTCGATCAATTCGTAAATAATACTATAATAACGAAGCTCTATACCTTCGTCCTCTATTAATCTTTTAGCTGCATTATCTGCACGCACATTGAACCCAAAAATAGTTGCACCAGACGCCAGCGCCAGATTTACATCTGACTCGCTTATCGCACCTACCCCACTTGCTACGACATCAATCTCTACTTCTTCATGGCTCAAGCCTTTCAAGGTATCGACCAATGCTTGACTAGAGCCGTGAACGTCGGCTTTTAGTACAACTCGCACAAATGCCTTTCCGCCACCACCCATCTCCGCTTCTATGTTTTCTAGTTTCGAAGCCTGCTGTCTAGCCAATTTGAGTTCTCGATCTCTATCTTCCCTGAATGAGGCAATCTCGCGAGCTTTACGCTCATCCGTCACTACCATTGCTTCGTCACCGGCATTAGGCGTTCCAGACAAACCTAAGATCTCTATAGCTTCACTGGGGCCTGCGGACTCAAGTTGTTGACCTTTGGCGTCATACATCCCTCTGACTCTTCCGTACTCACTGCCAGCAAGTAATATATTTCCGCGCTCTAACTTTCCACGTTGGATGAGAACCGTTGCCACTGTGCCCTTGCCTTTATCAAGTCTTGACTCTATAACTAAACCGCGAGCGACCCCTGTTTTAGAGGCCGTTAATTCTAGAATCTCTGCTTGTAAGGAGATAGCTTCAAGCAAATCGTCCACACCATCGCCGGTCAACGCGGAGATTGAAATAAACTGCGTCTCTCCACCCCAATCATCGGGGATAACTTCTAGATTTGCTAACTCTTGTTTTACTTTATCGGGTTGAAATTCCGGCTTGTCGCTTTTATTCACAGCAACTATTATTGGGACCTCAGCTGCCTTAGCATGCTTAACAGCCTCTGCAGTTTGAGGTTTTACGCCGTCATCACCTGCCACAACTAGCACTATGATATCAGTTGCCTTCGCTCCCCGAGCTCTCATGGAAGTAAAAGCCGCATGACCGGGAGTATCCAAAAATGTAATAGATCCGTGACTGGTCTCAACTCCATACGCACCTATGTGCTGAGTGATGCCTCCTGCCTCTCCAGATGCGATTTTAGAACTGCGAATATAATCTAAAAGAGAAGTTTTACCATGGTCAACATGCCCCATTATGGTTACCACAGGTGCTCTTTTCTCCAGATCCTGCTCGTCGTCATTTTGATCAAATAAGTGTCGGCCAACATCTACGCTTTCCGTCGAAAGCTTGGCCTCATGTCCCATTTCTTCAATCACTAGTTGCGCGGTGGTTTGATCCAAGGCTTGGTTAATGGTAACCATGCTACCCAATCCCATCATTACTTGGATAACTTCGCCAGCTTTAACCGACATCTGTTGAGCCAAAGCACCTACAGTAATCGTCTCGGGAATAGTTATTTCCCTCACAACTGCCTCAGTTGGCATTTCAAATCCATGCTTCCCGTTGGTGGGTGCAACTACACGTCGTGAAGTCGGTTTCTTCTTCCTTCTACGCCCTGATTTATCACTTGCCACATGCAATTCTTTTCGACCTGAATCACTTTTACCCTGCTTCCCTCCGTCATTGAATTTTTTATCTTTATCTCTGCTTTTACCTTTGGTGGATCCTTTTTTTACATCAGGAGAACTGGGACTTTCAGCGGGTGCAGGGGTCGCTTTCTGAACCTCAGCGACAGTTTTCTCAACAGCTACTCTTTCCGCTAAAAGACGCTGTTCTTCTTCCTCGGCTAATTTTCTTTCTTTTTCCAGCCTAGCCTCTGCTTCAACGGCCCGCAATCGTGCTTCAGCTTCTGCAATAACTACGGCGTCTTTTCTCTTTTGTTCTTCCAATATCTGAGCTTCCGTTACTAGCTCCTTATCCTCGTCATTCAACGTTGGTACTGTCTCTAGCGCAGCAGCCCTTTTCACATAAGTTCTTTTCTTGCGAACTTCAACACTAACTGTTTTAGTGCTTCCGGGTGTCGCGCCTCGGGCTCTCAGCTTATTTCGCTCGGGGGCAACCTTAAGTTCGCTAACAGTTTTTCTATTCAACGTAATCTTGCTAGGTTCACCGCTGCTTTTATCTTTCCCGTGCATTTTTCGCAAATACGTAAGTAGCAAACTTTTTTCGTCATCGGAGATCCTATCGTCCGCACCTTTCGAAGCGATTCCTGCTTGTTCCAGTTGAAGCACCAGCTTGTCAACCGAAATCCCTACCACATCAGCAAATTGACGGACTGTAACATCAGGCATCAGTAACCACCTCAACTCCACTTGTTTCCTCGCCAGCGAACCACGGTTCTCTAGCCTTCATTATCAAGGCTGCCGCCTTATCCTCAGGTATCGGTTCTATTTCTAACAACTCATCGACGGCCATCTCAGCCAAGTCATCCATACTAGTGATACCAGCTCCTGCCAAACGAAAGGCTAGATCTTCATCCATACCTTCCATTTCCAATAGTTCCGCTGCAGGTCTCGCATCACCGATAGCTTCTTCGTTCACTATAGCGCGTGTCAAAAGCAGATCTTTTGCTCGCTGCCTCAGCTCAGCAACCAAAGATTCGTCAAACTCTTCTATATCGTGCATTTCTTGCTCAGGAACGTATGCCACCTCTTCTACAGAGGTGAAACCTTCTTGCACTAGGATAATGGCTACTTCTTCATCAACGTCCAAATAATCCATAAATAGTTTTTGATGCTTAACAACTTCTTCCTCACTTTTCTGTTCCGCTTCAGTTTCGGTCATCACATTAAGTTCCCAGCCAGTAAGCTGACTCGCTAATCTCACGTTCTGCCCATTTCGCCCAATAGCTTGAGATAGTTGGTCTTCCACTACAGCAACGTTCATTGTCTGAGAGTCTTCATCAACTAGAATCGACACTACTTCAGCTGGGGCCATAGCATTCATTACAAACTGCGCAGGATTTTCATCCCATAAGATTATATCTACTCTTTCTCCTCCAATCTCATTGGATACGGCTTGGACTCTAGAACCTCTCATACCAACACATGCACCGACAGGGTCAATCCTTTTATCTTTACTGCGGACTGCAATCTTTGCGCGCATACCGGGGTCTCTTGCTGCTCCCAAGAGATCTATCACTCCTTCGCTAATCTCAGGAACTTCCAGCTTAAACAACTCAATCAATAGGTTTTCGTCCGTTCGGCTAACAAATAATTGTGGTCCGCGTTTTTCTGATTTCACAGCAGCAAGGTAGCCTCTAATGCGGTCTCCTGCACGGACAAGCTCACGAGGAATTAAGTTTTCTCTGGTAATAATAGCTTCAGCACTGCCTCCCAAGTCCAAGAACACATTCCCTCTTTCGATCCGCTTCACTACGCCCATAACTAGTTCGCCAACTCTATCCTTGTAAGCCTCGAAGACTTGGACACGTTCGGCTTCACGAACTTTTTGAATGATCACTTGTTTCGCGGTTTGAGCTGCTATACGTCCAAACTCCGCTGGTTCAAGTGGCTCTTCATAAAAAGAACCATCTTCCAAGCTAGAGCTTTTTTGCAAAGCATCCTCAAGCCAAATCTGTTTGTCAGAGAATAATAATTCTCCATCCCGCAAGCTTTCGGCAAGCGAAAGGTCATTTTGGAAATCCTCCGAATCTGGGTTTGGAACCACAACCCTCTCAGGGTCAACAACCTCCCACATACGGAACGCTTCGTGATCCCCCGTTTGTCGGTCTATAGCAACCCTACAAGCAATGTCTTCAGAAAAGCGCTTAGCTGTAGCCATCGCAAGCGCGGCTTCTAGTGCCTCAAATATCGTCTCTTTCGGCACTCCCTTCTCGTTGGATACCACTTCAACAACTGTAAGAATTTCTTTGTTCATATTTAATTAACCTGCATCGATTAGGGCATGAAAGCCCGCTTAATCGTCACTACCCTAATAATTCACTAAATTTGACCGCTCTATTTCCTCGAAAGGAATTTCTAGAATCTCGCCATCCACAGTGACTGAAATTGCATTGTCAGACACTAAAGATAGTGTGCCTTTTACTCGCCGTCTACCGTCTACTAGAGTTCTCATCCTAACTTTAACGGATTCGCCAACATATCTTGAATGCTGCTCCAATGTAAACAGCGGGCGATTTATACCGGGCGATGACATTTCTAGAGTATAACCTCCTCGAACAGCATCCTCGACGTCTAACACATCACTGACGTGCCTACTCACGAGTTCGCAATCTTTCGCGGAAATACCGTTATCGTGGTCTATATAAACCCTTATCAATAACCCCTCCCCTCCTCTAAGTCTCTCAATGCCTAACAATTCATAGTCAAGCCCTGAGACTATGGGCTGTAACAACTCGAGCAACTTATCAGACAATATCATCACTCCATTCTGAAACAAAAAAGCCCCGATCACCCGGGGCCTTTGAAAAACATGGTAGCGGGGGCAGGATTTGAACCTACGACCTTCGGGTTATGAGCCCGACGAGCTGCCAGACTGCTCCACCCCGCAACTGATGTGGCAGAAGTTTAATGATACTGAGCCAATTGTTCAAGGACTATCTGTAAATCGCTAAAATTCCTAAACAAAATCAGCAATACCACTGAACCTTTTGTAAACTTTTAAAGAGTCCTTATAACACTCCATGTCTTCGGCAAAAGTCACCGGTGATATCAGCTATCAGTTGAGGATCTTCAAACATCGGGTAGTGCCCCACGTTTGGGAGATGGATTGCTTCCCCATTAGGCAATCTATTGACTGACTCTTCAACCAACTCTTTAGGGACCCAAAAGTCATCATCACCCCGGATCACAAGCATTGGACGCTCTACTTTATCAAGATAAGCCAAAACATCATGTTGCGACCAAGCTTCTAGATCTCCTACAGCGCTCACTTGAGCATTTTTATGCTGCCACCTAAGCTCATTCTGTTTCTCTTCGGATACGTTACGGCCAAGAGACTCGACTGCCGCCCGCTCAATCATATCCTGCCAGCCAGGAGCCCACGCAGGATGCACCATCGAATCCGGGCAAGGGAATGTTGGCGACCTACCCAATCCTTCCATTGGAATGCCTGCGGCCATATCTCGCCAGTGGTTTGCAGCATAGTCAAAGGTTATATCGCCCCCAATAGAGCAACCTGTAATGACTGGAGCTTCTAGCCCAAGAGCCAATACAAACTCATGAACAAACTCCGCGTGCTGATGAATGCTACGATGCTGCGTCCAATTAACGGGATAACTTCGAGAGTGCCCAGGCAAATCCAAAGCAAACACGTGAAATCCTTGGGCTGCATATAAGGGCAATGCCAAATGGTATTCTAGTGAACTGGCGCCTGCTGTGTGGACGCATACTAATGGTTTCCCATCGCCAATTTCGTCGTAAAAAGTGCGAGTGCCTTCCACATCGATGTAATGACCTGTAATAGCTTCGGGTGTGCTCATAACTTATATCTCCGTAGATTTGTTCTTTCCAAGGTTACCTAGCAAGCGCTTTCAACGTGTAAGCCAACTCGAACATCGCTTCTGTCAGACGCCCTGCCTCAACAAGGTTTCCTTCCGTGGCTATCTCAACTGACATTTCCCCAACTCTCTTCAAATCGGGGTCATCAGAAAAATGTCTTTTCCCTGGATAAGTCAAATCAGCCCAAAGTCTTTCTCCCGACAGAAGATAGTTCCAGGCTTCTTCTGATCCCTTAAATTTAAACGTATAACCGAATACAGAAGGATGCGGAGAATAGTCAATTACGGTACCTTTATAGATCTTAAGCCAAAGGCAATCAGAGCCTATTTCCAACTGGATAGAACCATCAAAAACTTGGGTTTGCATCACAAAATCAGCATTATTATTTAATGCAATGATGAATTTTTTTTGAAAAGCGGGATCAGATAAAAGAGACATGGAGTAATCCTATTTATTTATGACCATATTTTATCTAACTGGCGAAGTTACGCAAGATCTAAGAAAACAGATATGAACAGCTTAATTCTTCTTAGTTGTCCGCAATTCTTTTTAAAATCTTGTCTAACAACCCAGTGCTCATGTGTAGTTCGCTATCCTTAGAAAGTAGAAGGGAGCGTTGAGCGTGTGCCAATGCTTGCTCGTAATTACCCGCTTGCATATGCGTGTATGATAGTTGACGCCAAAGAGCTCCGTGGCTCGGCTCAATTTTTATTGCGCGCTCTAGCGTTGACTCGGCGAGGTCCCAGTTACCTTGATTAAAAGCTTGGGAGGCAATTCGACTCAAACTTTGAATAGCCGGATTTAGTTTGCGCTTTTCATCTTCTTCGCTTGCCTGAGTTTCCTCATCAAAAATCGTTGGATCAGGCCAGACTTCATCCGCTTTTTGAAACAGTGCGGCTTCCCACTCTTCATCAGACTGGGGCATTGCACGTTTGGTATCTTCAACTATTACTTTGGTCTTTTCTGATACAAGCGCTTCTTCGTTCTCTAGAAACGGCAACCTCAAACTGGGCACTGTTAAAGAACAGCTTGTCAAGAAAATGATACTCGTCAAGGACAGCGGCTTTAGCATATCTTGCGTGACATTAAAGAAGATGATCATGAGAACATACTAACTTACAGCTATAGCAATACATAATATTAATGAAAATATTTTTTGAATCGATCCAAGAAACCTTCCCTAGGAACAGGGACAAAGGCACCGTTGCTTTTACTAGTGCAATCGCTAGTTCTCCGTATCCACGATTTTTTATGCAACGGCACCAACTCACCACTATCACAAGAATCAGGAATTAATGCTCCGGTCTCTAGGTCTATATTGGCCCAAACTAGTTCATCAGACAGTTGCTCTGTAATCGGTTGGACTTTCGTACCTGACATAATCGCGGTCCATAACGGGAGAGCACCGCTGCCTCCAGTCAGGCCAGTGATTGAGTTGTCGTCTCTCCCAACCCAAACGACTCCCAGTAAATTCTGACCAAACCCCACAAACCAGCTATCTCTATTCTTGTTTGAAGTACCCGTCTTGCCAGCCAGCGGCTGGAAGGCTGGCAGCGCCTTAGCGAGGCTTTTCCCTGTCCCAGTAGAGACAACTCTCATCAAGCCATGCCTGACTAACGTAGCTGTCTCAGCCTCCATCACTTTAGTCATTTTCAATCCATAGCGTGCCAATTTTTTTCCATCATTTGTCGTAACGTTTTTGATAGCCTGAAGTGGTGTACGAAAACCCTGATTGGCAAGAGGCGTGTACATTTCCGTCAATGATAAAGGGGACATTTCTACAGCACCAAGCAGTATGGAAGGAACAGAAGTCAGATTATCTGGTGCGCCGAGAGTGACCAAATAATTTTTAACTTCATTCAACCCTAATTCGAAGCCTAATGAAATTGCCGCTAGATTCAATGACCGAGTTAACGCATCAAGCAAAGTCACTTCCCCATATTCTCCACTGTCATAGTTTTTAGGCGTCCAAGTTACACCATGAACATCAGTCCATCGAATACTTTCATCCTTTAATATGCTTGCTAACGAGTAACTAGTCGGCTTGGACAAGGCATAACTGTAAACAAAAGGTTTCACTACTGAACCGATTGGTCTAAATGCATCAACAGCTCGATTAAATCCATTTCGATTCGGGTACCGATCCCCAACAAGCGCTAGTATTTCGCCGCTGCGCGGGTCGGCGATGACCACGCCTGCTTGTAAGTCTTTCTTGCCTCGATCTTTCTCAATCTTATCCAAAGATATTGGGATAGCGATCTCTGCGTGATTTTGCAATTGAATATCTAAAGTTGTAAAGATATTTAAGCCTGATTCATTTAGATCTTGATATGAGTAATCTCTTAACAATTGCTGTTGAAGCAAGTTCATGAAAGATGAATGTTTTCTTTTTACAGTCTTCTCTGTTACCGATATAGATAAAACCGAATTTTTAAGCTTTACTACCTCTTCCTCGCTGAGTAAATTCGCAGAGGACATAACATCTAAGACAATGTTTCGTCTTTTCAAAGCCGCAGCCGGATGCCTCCTTGGATTATAGACTGATGGCCCCTTGACCAAACCAACAAGAGTAGCAATCTCCAGAGTATTAAGTTCGTCAAGCGGTTTAGCAAAGTAGAACAAAGACGCCAATCCAAAGCCATGGATAGCACGGTTTCCTTCCTGACCTAAAAATACCTCATTGATATATGCTTCTAGGATTTCTTCCTTAGAGTGCCTAAGTTCTAAAGATATGGACATCATGATTTCAGTGACCTTACGTTTCAGCGTTCGGTCAGGACTAAGGTAAAAATTTTTCACTAGCTGCTGGGTTAAAGTACTTGCGCCTTGCTTATACCTTTTAGCTTGTAAATTATTGGCGGCTGCGCGAGCGATCGCAGACAGATCAACTCCTTTATGCATAAAGAATTTCTGATCTTCGACTGCAACTAAGGCGTTAACAAAAGCTTTAGGGAGTTGATCGTACCTAAGGAGCTCTCTGTCCTCAAAACGTCTAGGATGAATTTTTCCAATAAGGACGGGATCCATCCGCATCACCGGAATCATTTCGTTACTTTCGATCGAACTGATCGACTTAAGTTCATTCCAAGAGAACGTCAATTCTATTTTTCGTGATGGTTCGGGAATATCCCAGAACGAGAAACCTCTGTGCCACAGTTTTACTGAGGCACCATCAATTACATATTGTCCAGTCCCATCAAGCGATTGACTTTCAACATAGTCCAAACCATCAAGTTCCTTCACGAACTTCACCAAATTAATCTCTGCCCCGCTGTATAGTTCCATAGGGCGCGCGTAAACTTTAGCTGGTATCGACCACCGGCTGGTCTGGAAAGTATCGACAATCTTTCGATCCAATAAAGTCCAATACACAGCAATACTTAGAATCCCTAAAATTGCCAGAACCGAAAACACAAGAGTAAAGATTACACGATACTTAACGCGTCCTTGCAAATGGGGAGTTCTCCATTTCAAATGTTTTCACCTAATCTTCATTACTTGCAAATAACTTCTAGAATATTATTCTAATTGATTAAGTTGTATCCTCCAGTTACAGAAATGTAACCAAATCAGTAGAAATTTAACAGATATTTGCAGGATTATGAGCCTGATGAATTGCCTAGATTGAGATGCAGTCGAGTCTTTAAAAAATAGCGCCTCTACTTAAGAGGCGCTATCGGTGCGAAAGAAACGCAGCTTTTTCTTTACTAACACTCATATAACCGGCTATTAAAACCTTTTTTTACAAGCAGGTTATCGTTTTCTAGCAGGTGGTTTCTTCTTAGCTACTGCTTTCTTCTTAGCTACTGCTTTTTTCTTGGCAGGTGCTTTCTTCTTAGCTACTGCTTTTTTCTTGGCAGGTGCTTTCTTCTTGGCTACTGCTTTTTTCTTGGCAGGTGCTTTCTTCTTGGCTACTGCTTTTTTCTTGGCAGGTGCTTTCTTCTTGGCCACTGCTTTTTTCTTGGCAGGTGCTTTCTTCTTGGCCACTACTTTTTTCTTAGCAGGTGCTTTCTTCTTGGCCACTACTTTTTTCTTGGCGGGTGCTTTCTTCTTAGCTACTGCTTTTTTCTTGGCAACTGCTTTTTTTGCAACTACTTTTTTTGCAGGCGCTTTCTTAGCAACTACTTTTTTCTTGGCAACTGCTTTTTTTGCAACTACTTTTTTCTTGGCAACTGCTTTTTTTGCAGCGCCTTTTTTCTTGGCTGTGACCATACTATTAACTCCCAATGAGATTATTGTTTTTTTTTTGCATCCCGTAACGCCCTGTATACAGTACATCAAATAAATCTGCAAACAAAAGATTGATTAATAAGCACTCTTGATATTATTTATAAGGCTCATATTCTCGATTAAACAGAAAAAAGAAACTATAAATTACGGAAAATTTTTCGACGTATTTCTTCTACCGAACCAACCCCATCAACTTTGATGTAATCCAAAGATGAATCTACTACAGCAATGTTAGAATAATATTTAATTAGAGGCTTTGTCTGTTCATGGTAAACTCCAAGTCGATTTCTAACTGTGTCCTCTTTGTCATCTTCTCGTTGAATAAGTTTTTCCCCGGTCAGATCGTCCAAGCCGGCTGTCTGGGGAGAGTTAAACTTTACATGATAAGTTCTACCGGACGGTGCATGTACCCGTCTACCAGATAAACGATTAACTATTTCCTCGTCATTTACTGCAATTTCGATCACTTTATCTATCGTGAGCTGCACTTTTTCGAGACCTCGCGCTTGAGGTATTGTCCGAGGAAATCCATCAAACAAAAATCCTTTTTTACAATCACTCTCTGAAGTTCTTTCTTTAATCAAGTCAAGTATTAAGTCATCCGATACCAACCCACCTTCATCCATGATGATCCTCGCCGCTCGTCCTAATGCCGAGTCAGCAGCTACGGCCGCACGTAGCATGTCACCGGTAGAAATCTTCGGTATACCATACCTTTCGCATATGAAATCACCTTGAGTCCCTTTCCCCGCGCCTGGCCCTCCCAACAAGATAATTTTCATATGTCTTTCGCTCCTTTCATTCTTAGCTGTTAATAACACGTTGGCCCGAACAGATGAACACTGTCAGAAAATGTGAAATAATATTGTAACGCTCAATAGTATACTTTTACTGATATTATTTTTGGCGCAGAAAATTAATTAGACTTATAATTCTTAGATCAAAGCTCTAGCTCTTTCTAGTTACGGGGGGAAACATGCGTCCAATTCTCGAAAACACCACTGACGCTTATAGCGTAACCGCATATGGAAAAGGACAGATTGAACTGGGCGCTCGTCTAGTAAATGAGCCTTGTTTCGTTTTCCCCGACGCAATACATTTCCCTGCACTTCCCTCAGAACCTACTGATCTAGATATAAAACATTTCTCGATACTCTTAGATAAGAAACCAGAAGTAATCATAGTCGGGACGGGAGCCACTCAACTGTTTGTTTCAGGAGCAACCATTGCCGAATGTAATAAACAAAGGATAGGTGTCGAATGCATGGACACTGCAGCCGCATGCAGATGCTTTAATATTTTGCTCGCAGAAGGTCGTTATGTGGTGGCATTGTTCTACATGATTTAGAACAGCGGAAATAAAGTTATTTTTCTGGTAAATAATTGGATATGTCGACAGGCTTTCCTTTCTCTCTAATTTCGAAATATAAATTAACCTCTTTGCTCTCTGTTCTCCCCATGGTTGCGATTTTCTCACCCAATCTCACAAAATCACCTTCCGAAACGAAAAGCTTCTGATTATGCCCATAAGCACTCAAAAAATTTCTGGCGTGCTGGATGATTAACAATTCGCCGTACCCCCGCAAACCACTGCCGCTATAAACCACAGTTCCCGAAGCGGCAGCTTTTACAGTCTCTCCTAGTAGCCCTTTAAAAGAGAGACCTTTCCCGCTACCTAATTGAGAGTGCTCGAATTTTCGGTGCCTAGACGGCCAACCCCACGTCAATCCTTCATAAGAATTCGCCTTTATACGGCTGCCAGCGTTCGCCTGCACCTTTGTGATCGATTTACTTTGGTCGACCGAAGAAGATAGACGTAAGACACTCCCGATGGCTATCAGATCAGGACTATCAATCTTATTCCATTCCACTAAATCTTCGTATCGCGCAGCGTGCCTCCAAGCTATGCCATGCAAAGTATCTCCTTTTCTGACGACATAACGCATTGAGCGCCTCGTAGGGTCCGATAGGATCTGTCCATTTGAAAAAACCTGCAGCGGTTCCAGTACCGTGTCTCTTGATGCTAACGGCGCTAAACCAGATTTTTGACAACTAACTAAGAGAAAAATTCCTGCCAGACCGATAGGATGGCATCGCCTCAGATTAAAAGACTCTAGGAACTTCACTGAACCCCATCAAGCAGAGGAACAAAACTCACCTGATCAATCACTTGCTCAGACACACCAGCTTCATTACGTGTGAACAAATGTAGCTTTTGGTGACCCGCGGTACCTATTGGTATCACCAAGCGACCTCCAATTGCCAACTGTAACAAGAGTTGTTTCGGGACATCGACAGGCGCCGCCGCAACCAAAATTGCATCGTACTCTGCATTCGCTACCCAGCCAGAGAAACCATTCCCATGTTTCATCCGAACGGTGGTGTATTTTAATTGTTTTAACCTGTTGTCAGTCTTTAAAAACAAGCCTTTTATTCGCTCTACAGAAAAAACTCTTTCGGAGAAATGGCTAAGGACTGCTGCTTGATAGCCACAGCCTGAACCAATTTCGAGGACCTTTTTCATAGAACCTGAATCGAGCAGCAAGGCTGTCATCAGAGCCACTGTATAGGGCTGTGAAATCGTCTGTCCATAACCAATAGGTAGCGCGGTGTTCTCGTAAGCGCGCGAGCCAAGGGCCTCATCAACAAATAAATGACGAGGAATAGTTCTTATGGCTTCAAGCACTTGTTCAGAACCAATTCCCATATCTCTCAAAAGGTCAACCAACCTGTTCCGGGCACGTTGCGAAGTCATCCCTATACCTGCTGGAGAATTCATAAGCTCAATACTTAAACAGCATTATTGGAATTGTGCGCTATCAAAAATTCCAATAATGCTTTCTGCATATGCAATCTATTTCCTGCCTCTTGCCAAACCAAGGAGTTAGGGTGGTCTATGACATCACTAGCCACCTCTTGCCCGCGATGAGCTGGCAAGCAATGCATAAACAGTGCGTCGGACGACGCTAACCTCATGATTTTGGAATCTACTTGGTAGGGCAAGAATGCTTTTTCGCGCTGAATTTTTTCGCTCTCTTGGCCCATACTGACCCATGAGTCGGTCACAACAAGATCGGCACCGTCCGCAGCGGCACGCGGGTCATTGACTAAAATTGTATTACTACCTAGAGCAACCGTTGGCTCATAACCAACAGGACTCGCCACCCTAAGGTTAAAGCCCATCAGCTCTGCCGCATTTATATATGAATTACACATATTGTTTCCGTCACCTATCCACGCCACAGTAGCTCCTCGAATATCGCCTCTCACCTCAAAGAAGGTGAATACATCGGTTAACACTTGACACGGGTGGTATTGGTTCGTGAGGCCGTTGATTACCGGCACCGTAGCATACTCAGCGTAACAATTTACAACGTCTTGCTCGTAAGTTCGCACCATAATCACATCGACCATTTCCGATAAAACTCGTGCTGTATCTTCTGGCGCCTCTCCTCTACCTAGTTGTGAATCAGACGATGACAAAAAAATAGCACTACCGCCACCATCAGCCATAGCTGTCTCGAACGAGACTCGCGTACGAGTCGAAGATTTTTCAAAGATCATAGCCAAGGTCTTATGGTGTAAAATTGGTGGCCTTACTCCTTGTCTTTTAAGAGTTTTCAGTTCTAATGCTCTGTTCAGCATAGCTACAACTTCATCTCTACCAAGATCGACAATAGTCAAAAAGTGTCGAGTTTTCATAACTTTCCTATTTGCTTTTCGGTTTTACTTAAGAAAAAAACGACTGCTTCCGCAACACCGATAGCAATAGTTTCAGCAGTTTCGTCCGATAAAATTAATGGTGGCAGCAATCTGACAACATTCCCAGCTGTTACATTGATCAATATGCCACGCTCAAAACAAATGTTTACTATTTCAGCGCAGGGTCTATCGATAGTGATTCCAAGCATGAGACCTTTACCCCGAACCTCAACAACGCCATCGACATCACAAAGCACATCATTAAGTCGTCTTACCATGAGACGGCCTAGGTTTGCTGCACGATCCAAGAGCGAATCCCGTTGAATTATCTCCAAAACCTTTAACGCTGCGCTACAAGCTAGTGGATTTCCTCCAAAAGTTGAGCCATGGGTGCCGGGGGATAAGACCTCACTAGCGGCGCCTTTCGCTAAACATGCTCCTATAGGTACACCGTTTCCAAGGGCTTTAGCCAATGTCAAGACATCAGGCAGTAATTTCTCATGCTGGAAAGCAAACCATTTTCCCGTTCGTCCTATACCAGTTTGCACCTCATCCAATATTAAAAGTGCATTATTCTCATCACAAAGTTCTCGTAATCTCGTGAGGTAGCCTCCTGAAGGGATGACAACACCTCCTTCTCCTTGAATGGGTTCTACCATTAATGCAACACAATTAGCTTTTTCTAAAACGGATTTAGCTTCATCAATGCTGCCATATCCGATATGTTCGAACCCTCCGAGCAAAGGGCTAAAGCCTTCATGCACTTTAGCATTCCCTGTCGCGCTAAGGGCGCCCATTGTGCGTCCGTGAAAACTACCATGCATGCAGACTATAGTAGGATCGCTAACACCAATTTGGTGCCCGTATTTACGTGCGATTTTTATTGCAGCTTCATTCGCTTCGGCGCCTGAGTTACAGAAAAAAGCGTTGTGCATGCCAGATAATTTAGTCAGATTTTCAGCCAATTCCTCTTGCACCCCAATTCCATATAAATTTGATGTGTGAACAAGTTTGCCCGCCTGCATACAAATCGCCTCTCGAATTTCAGGATGTGCATGACCTAGACCGCACACTGCAATTCCTGACAATGCATCGATGAATTCGCGACCATCAATACTATATAAACTGGAGCCCTCTCCTCGCTCAAATGTAATAACTGGGCGGCCATAATTAGACATTAATGAAGAAGTTGTGTCTGTATGCATGTAAACATTCCTGCAGCATATAATTGGTTAAATACAAGGGCCGTTAGCAACAACCTATAACGTTTTACTAATTAATCCACGCTTATGATGAGATAGGAGCGTAAACATATGACTTTGGCCAATCCCAGCTATAATAATATGTAACGCTACAATTTTCAGCATATTAGCGGAGAACAGTTTGGAAACTTTAGAACTGAGTTTGTTTGTTAGCAGAACTAATGCTATCTGCAAAAATATGGGGGCTGCTCTTAGGAGAAGCGCCCTGTCTCCAAACATAACAGATAGGCTAGATTTTTCCTGCGCCTTATTTACGGACACTGGAGAATTATTCGGCCAAGCCGCCCATATCCCTGTTCACCTAGGTAGTATGGCTTACGCGATGAAAGACCTCGTTAAAAAATTTGCGTGGGAGGCAAGGGACGTCGTAATAGTCAATGACCCCTTCATGGGAGGGACGCACCTACCAGATGTTACAGTAATCACTCCCATTTTTCTAAACGGCTCCTTGGCAGCCTTTGCTGCTACTAGAGCTCACCATGCTGACATTGGTTGCGATAGCGCGGGCTCTATGCCTTTATCTAGCTCGATACATCAGGAAGGGCTATTAATCTCCCCATGCTATCTTTCCAAAGGAGGTGTCGTTGTAGAGGAAACCAGAAAGCTTCTGGAACGCAGATTAAAAAACCCACAAAACACCTATGCGGATATCGCGGCGCAGGTCAGCGCGAATAGTCGAGGCGTAGCAGAATTAAAAAAACTTGCTAGTCGCTATGAATTATCTGGCTTCAAGGACGCACTAAGGGCACTGATGCAATATGCTAACAAGCTCGCGAAAACAGCCATAGAGCAAATCCCTAATGGAGTCTATGAGGCTTCAGAAGCGCTTGATAATGATGGGTTTTCATCAGAACCTATAAAAATAGTCGTCTCTGTTCGAGTGTCATCTGACGTGATAACTGTGGATTTCCTTGAAACATCGTCATCAGTTCAAGGTAATTTAAATTGTCCAATTTCTGTTACCGCAGCGGCTGTTTATTACGTTTTTTTCTCACTCATGCCTGAAGAAACCCCCGCGTGTGCCGGCTCGTTAAAAGTCATAAATATTTCAGCTCCCTTAGGGTCTCTAGTAAACGCACAGCTACCCTCTGCAGTGGCTGCGGGCAATGTGGAAACCAGCCAAAGAATAGTTGATGTGCTCCTGCTAGCACTTTCCCAGGCTATCCCTCAAGAAATTCCTGCATCCAGTCAAGGCACCATGAATAACGTGGCTATGGGCTCTAAGTCGTGGGACTATTATGAAACGATAGCTGGGGGAACCGGTGCACATGCTTTAGGAAGGGGTCTAGATGGTAAGCAGTCTCATATGACCAATACCTTAAACACGTCAATTGAGATAATGGAGAAAAATTATCCCATTATTATCAAGCGTTACGCGCTCCGCACAGAGTCAGGAGGGAAGGGTCTTCATCATGGAGGCGAAGGTATAATAAGAGAATATCAAATTCTCGAACCAACTAAGGTAACCCTGCTAACAGAGAGGCGCATCCTGCCTCCCACTGGACATTGCCATGGTGAGAATGGCTCCTTAGGGATTAATAAACTCAATGGAGAAATAATCGAAGGGAAAGTTGAGCTTGAGTTAAAGAAAAACGATGTTTTACGCATTGAGACTCCTGGAGGAGCTGGTTGGGGGGCAACGTCGCCATAAAATTATCTAGATGTTTTATTTTACGGCCATACAAACTAAACTGTTCGCAAATAATGGATCACAGCAAGGATTAAGATATGGATATCATGGCGCAGATAAAAGACATAGTTGAAACCAACCCGGTAGTGCTTTTTATGAAAGGTTCTCCTCAATTCCCACAGTGCGGATTCTCAGCCCGCACAGTTGATGCTCTAAAAGCGTGTGATGCCGAGTTCCATCATATTGACGTATATGCTGAGCCGGAAATACGACAAAATCTTCCGGCCTTCTCCGAATGGCCTACATTTCCTCAACTTTTTGTAAATGGTGAGCTCTTAGGTGGCTGTGACATAGTCATGGGAATGTTCCAGAGTGGAGACTTAAAAACCATCGTCGCTGACGCGTTAGCAGGTGATGCAGAAGAATAAAGTTACCTATTTAAGTCAGTTTCGATAGCGAGTTCTGAGGCCGACCCGAGCGTATCCTTCTACTTCCAGATAGGTAGACTGGCACCAAAGTCCTTCATAGACCCTAACATATTGTTATGGGATGAGAGAGTCTCTTCCGAGACCTGAGTAGAAACCAAGCTTAAGTCTCTCAGACGAAAGTCGTCTTTAACAAGTGTCGGCTCTTGATTAGCGCGGTCTGAGACTGAATCAAGACTCAAAGAAGTCTGGCCTCCAGTCATGTACAAGTAAACTTCGGCCAGTAACTCCGCGTCTAACAACGCACCATGAAGCTGGCGGTGTGCATTAGAAACTTGGTATCGTTTGCACAAAGCATCGAGGCTGTTTCTTTGCCCAGGGTGCAAATTTCTTGCATAGTCAAGCGAATCAAAAATCTCGCAGCGGGCGCCCATAAGAACTGGTGTCGGCTTAAGCCGCTCCAATTCAGAATCAAGAAAACCTATGTCAAAAGATGCGTTATGGATTATTAACTGTGAATCGTCAACAAAGGCAAGGAACTCTTCCACAATCTGAGAAAACTCAGGCTTTGTAGAAAGATCGCCCTGAGTCAATCCATGAACCTCAGATGCTCCTTCGTCTATTTCTCTGAGAGGATTAATATACTGTTGGTAATACCGACCCGTGATTCGACGATTGATTAGTTCAACACAACCAATTTCAATTATCCTATGTCCATCTGCTGGGTTTAGCCCTGTTGTTTCCGTGTCTAATATAATTTGCCTCATAAATGACCTCCGGCTTACTTTTCTTCGTCTATTGCTGATGTAGCTAGCATGTCTGCTATCTCATTGCCTTCATTCCCAGAATGACCTCGAACCCAGGACCAACGAACCGTATGATTGGCGCACAGAGAATCTAATTTTTTCCACAAATCGGCGTTCTTCACGTCTTGTCTACTAGCGGTCTTCCATTGCCGTTTTTTCCAATTCGAGATCCATGTCGTGATCCCTTGTTTTACATAAGTGGAGTCGGTGAAAATATGTACATTTTGTGGACCTTTGAGAGCCTGTAACCCTCTTATCGCCGCAGTCAGCTCCATTCTATTATTGGTTGTCTGTTCCTCATAACCATTAAGTCTTTTCTCGCGCTTATCATGGCGAAGGAGTGCGCCCCACCCACCGGGGCCAGGGTTGCCGCGACAGGCACCATCGGTATACATGACAATTTCACTCTTACTCATAAGTCAAAATTATAAGTGTCTAGAGCATCATATGCTAACAACTTCTTTACATGAATTTGATAAAGATGAAACGATGATATCAAAATCTCTGAAAGCAAATTATTAAACCGCTGAGTTTCGTTCACTATGAAATAAATACTTGGTCTTCTGGGTACCTAAAGCTTGACGAGCATTCAGTACCTTTCTAGCATGTGGTCAAGTAAATTTATCGGACGAACATGCGCACTAATCTCTCACTCAAGTTTATATGGCTGCTATGTATACCTTGTGCCGTCTGGGCTCTAGATGGTGAACCATTGATGGAAGCAAAAAGAAACGTCCCTGATAGCGATATTTTCGATCCAATGATAGTGCCGACTAGACTGACTAATCCAAATATAAATCAGGAGCAGCAGACCAAAGAAGAAACTCTTTGGGAATACATCGGTCGGAACGTAACAATATCAACCGAGTACAAGAAGACAAAAATAGTGCCCCTCAACCACTATAAAGGACCCTTGAAAAACATAACTCTCGCTTCTGAAAGAGCCGCGCTATATCTTCCTCACATAATAAGTGAGATAGAAAAGAGGAATCTTCCTATAGAGTTGGCGTTAGTACCAATCGTTGAAAGTGGGTACAGACCGGATGCGACGTCTCCTTCAGGGGCGACAGGTCTGTGGCAACTAATGGCTGCGACAGGTAACCGACTCGAACTTCATCAATCTAAATGGTATGACGGCAGGCGTGACATCAAAGCCAGCACACAAGCCGCGCTAACTTATTTCGAACAGCTTCGCGAAAGATTTCATGGAGACTGGAAACTGATTTTCGCCGCCTACCACTCGGGAGAGAGGACAATAGAACGGGCAATAGAAAGAAATCTTACCGAAGGACTAGGCGTCGATTTCTACTCGTTAAGACTGCCAACGCTCACAGAAGCTTACGTGCCAAAATTACTTGCGCTTATAGAAATAGTAGCTAACCCGAAACTATACGACGTAACATTACATACAAGCCAAGTGGAAACGCCATTTACCGGAATCGATGTGGGTAGTGGCATCGATTTAAATAGAGTTATAGCGTGGGCTGGCATGACTTCGTCGGATTTTGACCAGTTAAACCCAGCTTTTCTTAAGCGCCTTACAATCGAGGGTCCGTCAACGGAAATCCTAGTCTTTCCAGAGTCCGCGGAGCGTGTTAGAGCTAGCCTTTCTCAAATCGATAGTTCCGTGCGATATCAACCTAGAATACGACGCGTCGCTGCCAGAGAAACTCTTTCAGAAATTTCTGAGCAAACAGGCGTTTCTGTTAAAAAAATAAAACAATTCAATTCTTTAAGAACAAATCACTTACGAATAGGTCAAAGACTCCTGATCCCAATGCCTCGAGTTCCAAAACGAATAAACGATGATACTTTGTTAAAACGTTTGCTAACGACAGAGCATATAGTGAAGCTCAACGATACGTTGTGGGGTCTGGCATCGTATTACAAGACTACCGTAAAAGCGATTCAAGGAATGAACGGTCTAAGTGATACTAATAGTTTAACAATAGGTCAAAAGTTAATTCTTCCTATTAGAGAAATTAGCCCTAGTAAAGTGAGCCATTATATAGTGCAGAAAAACGATACTTTATGGCTTATATCTAATCGCTTTGGAGTGACAGTTCAACAGATTATCTCGAAGAATAAACTAAACCAGACGAAAAATATTGTACCCGGTCAACGGCTACAACTGCGTTAGAAAGACAGGCATTGGTTAAAATAGAAAGCATGAATTTATTCGTCAAACAGTTGATAAAATTAGTTCTCAAATACGCTTTTCGTGTCGAAGTGTATGGGCTTGCGAACTACACGGAGAAGCGCGAAGGCACATTAATAATTAGCAATCATTTGTCCCTGTTAGACGGAATCTTTCTGCATTTCTTCTTGCCTGGAGACTCAGTTTTTCTAGTAAACCGTCTCACAGCTGAAATTTGGTATTTCAAGCCATTTCTATTCTTTGTCAAATTATTAAAGGTAGATAATGGGAAACCCATCGCATTGAAAACTGCAGTATCTGTGCTAGAAAAAGGCGATAAAATAATAGTGTTCCCTGAAGGGCGAGTCTCAACTCTTGGTATCCCAATGAAAATTTATCCGGGAACCGCTTTTATTGCAGATAAAGCGAATGCGGCTATATTACCCGTTGCTATAGAAGGGCTACAATACTCGTTTTTTTCATACCAAAGACATAAGCTGAAACGCCGGTTTTTCCCGAAAGTGACGCTTTCTATTTTACCGACTCAGAAGCTAGCACTAACAGAGCTAGCTCCTAAGCCAAGGCGAGCACAAGCGACGGCTTCACTTAGCAAGATGATGCATGAAGCAAATTTCGAAACTATTTATTCTGTAAAAGAGAAGTTGTTTGAAGCCGCGATCAATGCGTCAAAGCGCCACGGGATATTTAAACAAGTGCTTTCCGATTCGTCCGGAGCCGTTCTAACGTATCAATCATTATTTGCGCGTAGTTTTATACTCGGAAAATATATCTCTGATGTAACTAGTTCTGACGAGAATACAATTGGGATCCTTCTTCCAAATACGACAGCAGCAGCTATTACTTTTTTTGGCACTCAATATGCTGGAAAAAGAAGCGCACTTCTTAATTTTACGGCTGGGCTAGACGGTTTAAGTGCGGCTTGTAGGCTGGGAGAAATAACTACTGTTATTACCTCAAAAAAATTCGTAGAAATTGCTAATCTGTCCAGTACGATAAAAGCTCTACGTTTGCGGATCCATTTCATTTTTTTGGAGGATCTTAGAGAACAGATAACTATCCTAGACAAAATAGCTGGCTATTGGAAATCGTTTTCCCCAATCGCTGCCTACCAAAAAAGCAATGGGGGGCAAACCTCGAGCGACTGCGCCGTCATCTTATTCACATCAGGCTCAGAAGGCACTCCTAAAGGCGTTGCGTTATCTCATCAAAATATTTTGAGCAACTATGCACAAGTGCAACTACTGGTCGATCTTAACCATACGGATAAGATTCTCAATGTGCTACCGATTTTCCATGCCTTTGGTTTGCTTGGAGGCTTTCTCTTACCATTATTTAAAGGCACGGAATCCTTACAGTACCCAAGCCCATTACACTATCGGAAAATTCCAGAAATATGCTACGCCGAAAATATCACCTGTCTACTTGGTACTAACACTTTTCTCAGCAATTACGCTAAATATGCGCATTCTTTAGATTTCTACAAGCTACGGTATGTTTTGTCCGGCGCTGAAAAGCTCACAGAATCGACTAGAAACACCTGGATTAACAAATTTGGAATATCTATCTTTGAGGGTTATGGAGTAACAGAGGCTAGTCCCGCACTAGCCATCAACCATCCTAGCAGCCATCAGGCAGGATCTGTCGGACAGATGCTTACCAAAATTGAATATCGCATCACGCCTGTAGATGGTCTTCTCCGGGGCGGACTCCTTTCTGTGAAAGGTCCTAACATAATGATGGGTTACCTTGATCATCAGGGAACTGTTACTCCTCCATCAGGCATAATTGGACTAGGTTGGTATGATACCGGTGATATCATAGAGATTAATTCGGCTGGCTACATAACAATATTGGGACGCGCTAAGCGCTTCGCAAAAATTGGAGGCGAAATGGTCTCACTTGCCTCGATTGAGCACACAGTAGCGTCTAGGTGGCCTGAAGGCGAACATGCCGCAGAAAACATCTTCGATCAGGAAAAAGGCGAACAAGTCGTGCTGGTTACGACAAATGAAGAGGTGTCCCGAGCAGGGATCTCATCAGCTATGAAGGATGCAGGAAAACCTAATTTAATGGTGCCCAAAAGAGTCGTTCTTATTAAAGAAATTCCGTACCTAGGCACGGGGAAAATTGATCATGCAGCTATAAAGAAAAGAATATTACTTTAACTTCAGAATTTTTTCATAATATCACGTTTACCATAATCTCGTTTACCGTTAATGTTGTATTCGTAATCTAAGTACTCAATTTTATAACGGCCCAAACGCAAACCTTTTTGAACTTCTTCATCCAGGACATATTCAGCAATCCAAGCTATCAAATCTGTTTCAGATTCTCCAAAATTGCGCGCTTTGCGTTCAAATATTTTAGACAATTTCGCAATTTCTAGAGATTTGAGGAATCGATTCTTTCGATTATCATTTACAAAGGCTGATGTTGAGTCATTCAGTTGTTCATTTATAACCGCACCCCGATATGCTTCGACTTTGAGTTGCGGAGCAGTATAAGCTGCATCCGTCAAAGCAAAATAAATACGTGGATCTTCAAACTTAGCGAGCATCGCTTCAATAGCGTTAAGATCGTATTTTTTCCCACCCACTAGATGCTGGGTTGTGCGAAAGAATTTAATTCGCCCCATTGTATTGACCGGGGTAACGCCCTGAATAACCATTTTTACTGCAAGAGCATTGTAAGTATTTAGCCAAAAAGCTATTTGATCTTCTTTGCTCTCCAGAGTTCCGACATCAAAAGTTGCTAGAACTTCGTGATATTTTGTAAATCGTCTATTCTCTTTCATATCGGTGTAATCAACATAACCATCGGTTATATGCACAGAATAGGCACTTTCAAGCAGCGAGTTTAGTAGCTTAATACTTTTAGCTTCACAATAAATTGGAACGATAAATATAAGCAAACTCAGAAGCCGAACTATTAAAGGCTTATATGACACATTTAACATATAACTTATCTCTCACTTGTTTTCCCAACATGATAACCTAAATGCTGTCAGCTTTGCCTCACTTTGATTACAAAACCATGACAGAGATTGATAACGAATCTAGATTCGTTGATTTTGTTTTCTTAACTCAAGAGACAATATAAAATGTCCAGAAAAATATTAGTCTTCCTGACTTTAGTGTTAATAGTCGTATATATGAATGTAGTGGGCGATATAAGTCCTAAATCCATATTCGACTTTATTAGAAGCCAACAGATCATTCTGGATGCCTATGTTTTGTCCCACCCGGCACTCGCTAGACTAATTTTTGTAATTTCTTACATATTATTTTGTATCAGTTTTTTACCTGGAGTTTTCGTATTAACCCTGCTGGCAGGCAACATGTTTGGACTCGTAGAAGGGATCGCGATTGTGGCTATCGCGAGCACATCGGGCGCAACACTGTCATTTTTAGTCGCCCGTTATTTTATCAGTGGCAAAGCTACCAGGTATCTTTCTAGAAACTTATTATACAAACAACTTCGCACTCAATTAGGAAAGCCTTTTATTTTACTTGTGCTCAGGCTTTTACCAATTATCCCATTCAATTTTTTAAATCTTGCCATGGCTCTGACAGACATTAGTACTTGTAAATTCTTCATTTACAGTCTTCTAGGGATGTCGCCTATGATTTATCTCACAGTAAATCTCGGCACTCATACATCTCAAGTAAGCTCAATCTCCGACTTGGTTTCCCCTGAGATACAATCAGCTTTTCTTTATTTAGGTGTTTTTATTTTGATAGCAGGCTTCATTGCACAACACTATAAAGCCAAGCACAGGAACTAAATGAAATGCGCTCTAGCCTAGGTCCAGAGTGTTTAGAAAGAACCATCGAAGTGATGTAGAATAATAACGCATGTCCTTACCCTGAAAGCATTCATGGAGCACAAAAGTTGATGGAGAGACTTAAAGATTTTATACGTGATATACCTGATTTTCCGAAATCGGGAATAGTGTTTAAAGATATCAGCCCTTTATTAGAAGATCATGCTGCATTAGACTGTGCCATAGAGAGCCTCTGTCTGCCATATAAGGGGCAGACTATCGATGCTGTTCTCGGCATCGAAGCAAGAGGCTTCATTTTTGGACCGCTAGTTGCTCAAAAATTGCAAGCAGGGTTTGTCCCATTAAGAAAGCCAGGAAAACTTCCAGCCGAAACTTTCAGTGTTGATTACGAGTTAGAATACGGAACTTCCCAACTACATATGCACAAGAGCGCTCTAGCCTCACAAGCGCGAGTCTTAATTATAGATGACGTGATAGCTACAGGTGGAACAGCACAGGCAGGCATTAATCTTGTAGAACAAGCTGATGCGTCCGTTGTCGGTCTAGCATTCCTGATAGAGATCAGCTTCCTGAAAGGAAGAGATGCTTTAAATGGATATGATGTACACACCGTGATTAATTTTTAGCCGTTCGTGATGAGCTCGATTTAAATCAATGTGCCTACTACTCGTTGCTGTGAATTCAATACCACAATACAAGCTCGTCCTTATAGCTAATCGAGACGAATTCCACGAACGACAGTCGGTGCCACTGGGGCTATGGGAAGACCATCCCAATATTTATGCAGGAAGAGATTTAAAAGGTAAAGGAACCTGGCTAGGAGTCTCTAGTTCGGGGAGGGTTGCGACCGTAACTAACGTGCGCCATGGGACCGACACGGCGGAAAACCCTAGATCCCGTGGGCTAATTGTATCTGACTTTCTTAATAGCGATTTAAATGCCAATGCGTATATAGAGAAGCTTGCAGAAGACTCCGCAGACTACTCCGGGTTCAATATAATTGCCTATGACGGGAGTGAAATGGCATGGCACAATAATAGAACCCAACAATCTACGCAAGATCTAAAAGGAATTTATACCCTCAGTAATGCAGAGCTCGACACGCCGTGGCCTAAAGCTGAAAAACTCCGCCAAAAATTCAAAAAAATCATGAAAGAGGAGCTCTTTGTCTCCGCTGAACCAATGTTTCAAATCCTGAAAGATCAATCCAAAGCAGCTGATGAAGCTCTGCCTGAAACACATATAGATCATGCTTTAGAAAAACATCTATCTTCTATTTTTATCCGCGGAGATATTTATGGAACTCGATGTTCTTCAATCATTACTATTGATAGCAGTAATAACGTCGTTTTTCATGAACGCTCGTATAACCCAAATGCGTTATCGATAGGTTATGAGCATGTGTCTTTTAAAATTGGCGCTTCTTAAGTGCGAATTGTAAAAAAAAAATCAATAAAAATGGGATTGTACAGGGGAATACATGAGCCAAATTAACTCGCTAAAAAAAGAATTCACTAAACTCAGAGGTAATAGTTTACGCCTCCTTTCGCCTATATCAGCTGAAGATTCCGCCGCACAATCAATGCCTGATTGCAGCCCCGCAAAGTGGCATGTTGCGCACACAACTTGGTTTTTTGAAACTTTCATTTTGGAAACCTATGAACCGCACTTTCAGGCTTTCCACAAAGATTTCCGTTTCTTGTTTAACTCTTATTACAACGGGATAAGTAATCAATTCGCAAGAGAAAAAAGAGGTTTGTTGACAAGGCCATCATTAGAAGAAATCGTAGATTATCATTTAAACGTCAATAAACGAATACTAGTTCTCCTCCAAAATGAATCTTTACCCATTGCGCCTTTGATACAACTAGGTATCAACCATGAGGAACAACATCAAGAGTTGCTCCTGATGGATATCAAGCATCTGCTATCTCATAACCCACTAGCACCCTCTTATGATGAAACTACTGTAGAAGCGAAGGCTCACAAGTCTTCAACGTGGCAGGATTACCCGAAGGGCGTATTTGAAATAGGTACAGCCGACAACAAATTTCATTTTGATAATGAAGGCCCTCCCCACTTGGCACATCTGAACAGTTACTCATTGCATTCAGATCTCATTACGAAAAGTCAGTATCGCGAATTTATAGAAGACGGAGGATACTCCGAGCCGAGTCTTTGGTTGGCTGATGGTTGGTCGTTCATTAAAGACAATCAAATTAACGCTCCTTTATATTGGACTAATGTTCAAAATGAGTGGCTAGAATTCACGTTACAAGGATTATCTAGTCTTAAAGGAAATGAACCCATATGCCACATCAGTTATTACGAGGCTGATGCCTATGCTTCTTGGCGAAGCGCTCGTCTCCCTACAGAGAACGAATGGGAAATCGCAGCTCGCACTGGGCCAACGTCATTGAATAATCTATATGACTCGAGATGGCAATGGACACAATCAAGCTACAGCCCCTACCCTGGGTTTTCAGTGACGAAGGATGTTATAGGGGAATATAATGGGAAATTTATGAGCAACCAAATGGTATTGCGTGGAGGTGCTGCGATTAGTCCTCTCGGTCACACTAGGCCGACTTATAGGAATTTTTTCTACCCGCATCAAAGATGGATGTATAGCGGTATTCGACTTGCTAAAGATCTCAAATAATCATTTTCCAAAATAACTTACACCTTATTTTTTCCTAGTTTTCAATAAGAGCTTTTATGGATCTTTCACTATACGACATATAGTATTTTACTTATGCAAGAAATCCCTATAGGCAGGATGGACCGTCTTGGCAATAGGCGTAACTTATAGTTGTATAAAAATTTGGGTGATTCTTAATTAGACGTCTTGGGTGATGAATAACGCTTTTGCGGAATTCGGAGATGGATTTTAAATTGGGTGGATAGAACTTAAAAAACAATAAAAGTTACTTTAGTCCTTCCCCAATGCTATATTGAAAATAGTTGCATTAATTCACGCATTTCTACTGGGGATAACTATATGGAAAAGGCTGATCTTGAACTGTGTTACATGAGCGCGACCGATGTCATAAAAAACTTCAAATCAAAAACAATCTCACCTAGCGAGTTAACTAAAGCGCTTATTTCTCGATGCGAAGAAGTAAATCCTTCGCTAAATGCTATTACTGAAAGTCACTTTCAAGAAGCGACGGAAGCCGCTAAAAAAGCAGATAAGAAATATTTTAATTCAAAGTCTTCTCGACTTAGAGTATTGGAAGGCGTGCCAATTGCTGTTAAGGATTTTCACTCCATCAAAGGACATCGAACGACTTATGGCTCCAAAGCTTTTGAAAATCACAAAGCCGACAACACTGCCCCAACCGTCGATAGACTGTTTAAGGCAGGAGCAAACCTCCTTATTAGAACAACTACCCCCGAATTTGCGTACTCCGGTATTACGCGCAGTCCTTTATGGGGCACCACCAAAAACCCTTGGGATCTGAATTGCACTCCTGGCGGATCCTCTGGAGGAGCGGGTGCCGCTATAGCTGCTGGAATGACAACGCTGGCAGACGGTACTGATGGTGGCGGCTCTTGTCGTATTCCCGCTGCTTTCTCAGGCTGTGTAGGATACAAGCCTCCTTATGGGAGAAATCCAGGAGATAGAGAACATCCCTTGGAATCGCTGCTGGTTTATGGCCCACTAACGCGTACTGTAAACGACGCCGCGCTAATGCAAAATGTCACCACTGGGAAACATGTCGCAGACCAAGCGTCACTGGACGAGAACTATCAATTGCCGTCCGAACACTCCTCTGTAAAAGGAATGAAAATCGCTTTATCAATCAATCTTGGCTACTACGAGATAGCGCCAGACGTAGAAAAAAATACGAGGGACATGGCAACCGCACTTAGGAGACTTGGAGCAACGGTAGACGAAGTTGACGTAGGCTGGAATTGGGGCGTTCTCGATACTTGGTACACTCGCTGGGAAGCTGCTTTCGCGGGCTTAGTCGGTGACTTACTTCCTCGATGGAAATATGAAATGACTCCCTATTGCGTCAAAATTCTTGAAAAAGGATTAGAGCATAGTGCTGTTCGGCTCTATCAAACAAACGCGGGTCGCGCACAACAATGGGATAGCTTGGCACCCATATTAGAAAAATATGATGCACTTATCTGCCCTACTACGGCAGTATCGTCTCTCCCTCATACTCATAACGAAGATGGCGATGATTTGGTCATAAATGGAAAGCATGTAAATAACTATCTCGGTTGGACACTCACATATCCTTTCAACAATCTAAATTGGTGCCCTGTCATGAGTTTACCTAGCGGTTTTGGAGATACGGGCATGCCAACAGGCTTACAAATATGTGGTCGTACCTTTGATGATGCTACGGTTTTCCGTATAGCGAGCGCATTGGAGAAAGCAAGGCCGTGGGTCGGCACTCGACCACCAATTTAGTGAGGTAGTCCTTGCAACAGAAATCTTGAAATGGCAGATTACCTCATTTAAAAAAGACAAGTGAATCATGATAAATTTCAATCCATTCATGTACTGTACGGTAGGAAGACGGGCTGAACTTGAGAAAGGAATGGCCGGGAAAGATCCTGTGCTATACCAAAGAATGCTAGACGAGATCGCTGAATATGTCTCTTTTGCTGATGAAGCCGGATATGCCGGTTGGGGGCATCCTGAGCACCATCTGCAGATAGAAGGTTGTGAAGCGTCCAACGACCCTACCCTCATGGGCATGTGGATAGGGATGCACAGTAAAAAGCTCAAAGTGATCACTTGTGGCTTTGTCTCCACTGCGCACAACCCTATTCGGACCGCAGAAGCGATCTCAACCATGGATAACATGTTAAAAGGTCGTTTCTCTTTTGGTCTGGTAAGAGGTTATCAAACTAGATGGGTTGAAAACCTAAAAATACGAGCAGACATTGGACCAGTTGGACCCTGGAACAAGAATGGACCGGAGGATGAAGCTAACCGAGAATATTTTAGTGAATACGTAGATCTGGTCGTGACTGCCCTGACTAAAGATACTTTTTCCCATAAGGGTAAGTACTGGGAATTCCCACCAAAAGATCTAATTAATCCTCATCCTCATTCTGTTTATACAGAGTTAGGACAAGGGGTTACGGAAGACATGCGGATCAATGAAATTGGAATAGCCCCTCGGCCATTCCAATCGCCACACCCTCAGATTTATGGTGGATTTTCTGCTTCTATGCGAACAGCTAAATTCTGGTCCAAATATCGAGGGAAGCCTATCGTCATGGCATCGGACCTCAACTTCCTTAAAGCTCTTTGGGAAGCTTACCGGGAAGAGGCAGAAGAAAAATACAATTACACCCCTAAGCCGGGAAGCGAGGCCGCTTGGGGCGGGTTAATGATATGCGCTGAAACTGACTCGAAAGCCGCCGAGTTAGCACATGACATGAAATGGTTTTGGGAAAAATGGGCAGTACCCTTTGGCCAGCCATTCCCTGAACTACTTTTCGGTTCGCCTGACACACTAACAAAACGCATTGAAGAGGCTAGTAAGGTAGTGCCCATCAATGAGATGTTTCTCATAATACCGCAAGGGTTACATACTCGAGATCAAGTATTAAAGTCATTGGACTTATTCAGTAGGAAAGTCATCCCTAATTTTAATTAAGCTACTTTGAGTTCAAGATAGAATATAGATACACTGCATATATATAGAAAAATTAATGATTTACGGGGAATATTATGAATATAGGATCTCTCGCGCTTTTTCAAAGCTTCGGATACGATGCATCTGTTACAGATTCGCAGGTTTACAAAGAAGAGTTACGCCTTGCTGAACAGCTAGAAGGTTTAGGTTATGACTGGCATTGTGCAGTAGAGCATCATTTCGAGGACTATTCGTTCTGCCCTGATAATACAGTTTACTTAAGCCATATCGCTGCAAAAACTAGCACACTTAAATTAGGAACGACTGCGGTAATTCTTCCCTGGAACGAACCCCTTCGAGTGGCTGAAAAAATAGCGCTACTAGATGAGCTATCAGATGGACGTGTAATCTTTGGTATGGGGCGTGGTCTCTCACGACGGGAGTATGTTCAATTTGACTTAGATATGGACGACTCGAGAGCCCGGTTTGATGAAGCCGCCCCTATGATCTTAGCAGCACTAGAAAATGGCTACATCGAGGGAAACGGCCCCCATTTCAAACAGCCTAAAGCGGTCATCAGACCCAAGCCAACGAGAAGCTTTAAAAACAGAATCACGCAAGTTGCGATGTCTCCAGACTCCGCTCTGGAAGCTGCTACTCATGGCGCTCAAATAATGATTTTCAATCAGAAAGATATCTCTGAACATAATAAAGATCTTGAACCCTACAGAGCCAAATTCTTGGAACTGCACGGTCGTCCAGCCCCAGCACCTCTGATGGCCACCCTATCAGTCTGTCACAAAGACAAAGATAAAGCGGCAGAACTTGCTAGAAAGCATGTAGCCGGATACCTCGTAACAGTAATGCACCACTATGAACTGGCTGGCGAGCATTTCAAAAATGCCAAGGGATATGAAGCTTACGGAGAGGCAGTAGATATGCTGCAAGACATAGGGCTAGAAGGTCTTGCTGAGAGCTACATGAATGCACAGGCCTGGGGCACACCTCAACAAATGCTAGACAAGCTCGAATCTTGGTACAAAGGTGTGGGTGACTTTGATATCCTCTTTGGTTTCCGACACGCTGGAATACCTTATGAAGATGCTGAAAATTCCATGAGACTGGTAGCCCAAGAAGTGATGCCCCAGCTGCGGGAATTAGTAGGATCGCGTAAAGCTGCCTAAATTCATACAGATAGGAATTTTTTAATGACAATTGTTGCAGATAAAAACGCGATTGATCTAGGGATAGTCGTAAAAGATATAGAAGCTAGTTTGATATTCTACTGTGATGTTCTAGGGCTCAAGAAAGTCCAAGAAATGCCATTGTGGATTGGCACCATGCATCGCTTGGCCTTTGGGGATAGCTTCATAAAACTAATTGATCCTAAAGACGTGCCCCCGGCAACAACCGAGGGATTAGCTTCATCTCTTGGGTTCCGTTACCTCACACTACAAATCAGCAATATCGATGAAGTGACTGACAAATGTAAAAAATTAGACATTCCTTTTGAGATAGAAAAAACGGAACTAATGCCTGGCGTCACTATTGCGATGGTCAATGACCCTGATGGAAACACAGTCGAGTTCGTACAGCGCGACTAGGGCTGGCTTCTTAAAAGCGAGCCGATCGCTTTTCCATAGCAGCCAACACTGCTTCGCGCTGGTTTGGACTGCCTAATAGCTGGCCTTGAGTCAGCGCTTCTAGCTCTAAACTGTCATCTTGTGAACTTTTCCAGGCCGTATTAAATAGCTTCTTACAGCCTCTTACTGCATCAGGTGATCGGGCTGAAATTTCAGCTGCAAGTTCTCTTGCCTTCCATAGGTAATCTTTTTCTATTTTAGTTACAACTCCTAACTGAAGAGCTTCCCTAGCATCAAACTGACGTGCAGTAAGGGCGAGTTCTAGCGCTTGATCTTTCCGTAAGATCCCTGGCAGAGTTTTAGTAATTCCCATGTCGGGAACTAATCCATAATGTAACTCCATGATGGAAAATTTTGCGTTTGGGCTAGCAATTCTAAAATCACAACCCATAGCTATCTGAAATCCACCCCCGAATGCGGCCCCATCAATAGCAGCGATGACCGGAAAGTCGACTTGTTGCCAAATCATAGCGACCCTTTGCGCTAAATTTTCATTCTGGCCGGACTTTCCGATTAACGCTTCAATCACAGCATCTGCCGACGTTCCTTGTTCTAGTATTTTTCTCATCAAAGAGAAATCTAAGCCAGCACAAAAACTAGTACCTGCCCCATATAGAATAGCCGCCCGAACACTACCGTCTTCTTGAAGAGATTGTCCTGCATCAGCGATAGCAGAGAACATTTCAAGCGTTAGAGAGTTATGTTTCTCTGCTCTATTTAAATAAACTTCTGCAATACTATTTTCTATTTTTGTGACTACTAGATCGTTATTCATAGCGCATCTTCTCTCTTAGCTTTGTTCTCACTTATACGCCACATCAGCATATCAATTCTATCATTTCCGAAAAACATTTCTGACTCATTGAGAAACATCGTAGGACTTCCGTAACCATTTCTCGATATCAGTTCATCTGTATTTTGTCGCAATTTTTCTTTATAGATATCTAGATTTATTTTTGTGAAGTAATTCGTAGTATCTAAGCCTACTTCCCGAGCGACCGACTTTAAGACAGCATTAGAGGAAATGTCCTGAAGATCCGTCCAATAACGGCGAAATATCGCACGGGCATACTCGACCAATAATCCCTCTTCTATCGCAACAAAAGCTCCCCTCATTGCTTTTACGCTATTGACTGGGAATGGCTTAGGTTTTCCTATTACGACTGAACGTCTACTGGCCCAGTCTTGTAGATCTTTGGCGTGATAGCTGATTTTCTCGGGAACAGGATTTTCACGAGAAACATACACACTAGGGTTGATTGAATTAAATATGCCACCAACTAAAATAGGCTTCCACATTATATCTATGTCCACAAGATTTACTTGAATTCCCTCAAATGCTAAATAAGACCAAGGGCTGGAACAGTCGAAGAAAAATTCGACAATGTTTTTCATATTTCTCTCCATAGTAAAAAATTTCTATAGTGCGTTTTCTCAGCTATAGGGCTTCTTAAACAATAATCACGACCCTTCCCACAACTTGTCTTTTCTGAATTTCATCAAATGCGTCAATCAGTCCTTCAAAACCGTAACGACTGCCTACATACGGAATTAATTTACCCGATTCAGCCATAGACAGTAACCGCTCCATAACCATCGCACCTTGTTTAGGGTGCAATCTGCCAAATTCTCCTGCCCTTACGCCTATAACTGAGTACTGTTTAATCAATGCATGATTTGCTCGAACAACTCCGACCTTACCGCTCGCAAAGCCAATTACAAGAACCCGCCCTAAGGAGGCAATACATTTTAGCGATTCCTCGAAAACTGCCCCACCTATCGGATCGTAAATCACATCCGCACCGCGCCCCGCAGTGATCTCGTTAACACGGTCTTTAAAAATCCCATCTGCATAGTCTAAAACATAATCAGCGCCTACTTTTTTAAGCACTGAACATTTTTCTTTACCCGTAGCCAGTGCGATAACCTTAGCACCATAGACTTTTGCTACCTTAACCGCGGCTAATCCTACTCCACCAGCTGCGCCATGGATTAATACGGTCTCTCGTTCTCGCAAGCTTGCACGAGCCACCAAACCTATGTAAGCCGTTTTGTACGCTATGAGAAAAGCAGCGCCTTTCTCGAAATCGAAAGGCTGTGGAAGTTTAAAAACATTTTCTTCCTCAGCGATAACTTGAGTTGCTGCTGCGCCATACCTTACAGTTCCAATAACGTGGTCACCTGCTGAAAAACGTGAGACATTAGCCCCTGTAGAGATAATGACACCCGAAAATTCAGCACATGGCGTAAAGGGCATTTTTGGCCTAAGTTGATACGCTCCTTGCGTCATCAACATATCTGGAAAGCCAGGGGAAAAGGCCTTCACTGAAACAAGGACTTGTCCTCCCGTTGGAACCGATGATGGTAATTTCTCAATCGAGAGATCGTGGTGATCACCGACCTTTGAGCAACTCCAACCTTGATAAGTACCGCTGTGATTCATTATGCTGTCATTATTACCTAATTAAATCGGATCCGATATGAACATATCTTCCCCCACCACAAAAAAAATTGCTGATTTATTAATTGAAGCGAACCAAAGCATCAGCGTAGCTGAGTCTTCTACAGGAGGTCTTATAGCGGCAAGTCTTCTTGCTGTCCCTGGTGCATCGGCCTACTTCAGCGGTGGTGCTATTATCTACACCATGCGTGCAAGGAGAAAGCTCTTGCAAATAGATAAGGAAAAACTTAATGCGCAAACTCCTTTAACAGACCAGTATGTTACCTTATGCGCTGAACAGATAAAAAAGCAACTGAAGTCAACTTGGGGTTTAGCCGAGCTAGGAGCAACAGGTCCAGCGGGAACTCCTTATGGCCACTCTCCAGGAATTTGTGTTCTTGCAATTGTGGGGCCAAAAACGGTGACTAGACGTATAGAAACAGGCAAAAGCGATAGGGAGGAAAACATGATTGTCTTTCGAGATGAGGCTCTGAGTATGCTCCTAGAAGCGCTTACCTAAAAGCTACCTAAGAAGCCTTGTTAAATGAAAGCTCATTCAGATCATAATAAATTTTGGCTAGATAAATGGGCCTCAAACGCTATAGGCTTCCATGAAGATTTTATTCACCCGCTCTTAAAGCAATACTGGAGCAGTATCAACTCTGCCCCACGTAGCAATGTACTAGTTCCTTTATGTGGGAAATCGAAAGACCTCTTGTACTTAAGAGACCAAGGACATAATGTCTTTGGAATAGAAATTAGTGAAATAGCTATAGTTGCATTCTTTGCTGAACATAAAATCACATACGAGAAAATACGACACGCCAGCCATGATATTTTTCTAGGGGAAGGGCTGACTGTATACCGCTCAGACATATTCAATTTTCCGAAAAAAACACTCCCTAAAATAGACGTAATATACGATCGAGCTTCCCTTATAGCGTTATCTGATAAGCAGCGACAAAACTATTCAGATTGGCTCACCACGAGTGCACAATCGGGGTGTAAATCCCTATTAATTACTTTAGAGTATGATGAAGAAAAGTTATCACCTCCTCCTTATCTAGTAGATAGAATGGAACTTACTGCACTCTATCGAGATAACTGGGAGATTACTCATTTAGGGCAGCACTCTGCTCTTGCAAAAGGGTATCAGGCTCGAGAAAATGCTTACCTCCTAAATAGGAAAGAATTCAATGCATGAAGACGATAAAAAAAATGCGGTTCAGAGAGGAAATTTCGATCCAAATACTGTTTTTGATAAGATTTTAACCGGAGAACTTCCGGCTGAAATTTTATTTCAGAATGAGCTGGTAACTGCTTTTATGGACATACAACCGATAACTACTGGTCACGTATTGGTAATACCTAATGAGCGAGCAGCATCTTTGAGTGAGCTCCCGACAACAATCGGAGCTGAAATATTCAAGGTAGGGCAAAGCGTTGCAGCGGCTATAAGAAAAAGTAATCTCCAATGCGAAGGGATTAATTTGTTTCTTGCCGATGGTGTTGCTGCAGGGCAAACAGTCTTTCATGTTCACCTCCATATTTTCCCCCGCTATAAAAATGACGGCTTTAAATGGAGCTTGCCTGACCGATATTATTCCCCACCTGAACGATCAGAATTAACTGTAGCTCGGAAGGAAATCAGTGCGCACTTCACCCTGTGATTTCTCAGCAGAAATTACTAAAGTCTTGAGTCCTAATAGGAGAAGTTACGAGAGGGCGCCTAACTTAGGCCTAGAGAAATTTAACCTCATCAGTAGAAAACCTATCAGCCCCAAATTCAACACATTCCAACCAACACCATGAATAAATGCAGTTTCATAAGACCCTGTGTAATCAAAAATAACACCACCTGCCCAACCACCAAAAGCCATTCCTACCACGGTCGACAAAATAAGGATACTCAATCGTCTTCCTGCTTCCGCTTCAGGAAAAAACTCCCGAACAATGAGTGCATAACAAGGCACGATACCGCCCTGAAACAAACCAAACATTATAGAAACGGCGCGTATTGAAGGGAGTGTATCTGCCCCTAAATAGCAGGCCAAGGCAAAACACTGTAAGGAGGAACCGATGAACAAAGTTTTCAGTCCACCTATGCGATCGGATAACCAACCAAACCCTAAGCGAGAAATGACGCCGCAGGCTAACATTATGGAGAGCATTTCTGCACCTGTCGTAAGCCCATACCCTCGATCACCACATAGCGCGACGATATGAACTTGAGGCATGGCCATGGCCACACAACAAGCCACACTGGCAATACATAATATCAGCATAAGATTCTGAGAACTGAGTCCTAGACGACTCGAACCACCCATACTCCCTTCCAAATGCTCTATCGCCCCAGAATTATCAATTCGACGGCGAAGTACAAATAGTAAAGGAAGCATTAATGTTGTGCTCAACAAACCTATAACCAGATAGGCGTAACGCCAACCAGAATCAAGGGTCATCATTTGCATCAAAGGAGGCCACACGGTTCCACCTAAGTAATTTCCACAAGCACAAATAGCAATAGCCAAACCTCGGCGACGCAGGAACCACTTGGAGATATCTGCTAGTAACGGAGCAAACACTATGGCCAGACCAAATACACCAATTTGAAAATGCGCAAGATTCAACAATAACAAATTGGTACTTAAAGCGGCCTGTAGGTAAGACAACCCTAACGCAATTGAGCTGAATAACAGCATTCTTATCAATCCGTAGCGCTCAGCAAGTTGTGCAGCCAGTAATCCGCCGAAACCGAAGCCCATCATAACCATTGTATAAGGGAATGAGGCAGCACCCCGCAGTATGCCAAAATCACTTTGGAAGGCAGGGATGGCTACGACGACGGCAAACATGCCGCTGCTACCAATCGTGCCTAGGCCAACGGTAGCGAGCAGTCTCAACCACGCATAGGTAGAGTCAACAGTCGCGACTTTCAAATCTCGACTCACCCTAGACAAGTCCACACATCAATCGGTAGTGTCTCCAAAAAGCTCAGGTGCTTCATTTTTCACCTTGGCATCCTCAGTCCAATAACGCTTTGCCCAGATCCCTTGATACGGTTCGTCATCGATAGGCATCCGCCACGTCCGAACGTCCGCATCTTTGAGCACTATCGAACATAATGCACGTGGCTGGTCATCCGTACCATCAACATATTCGTTCCATTCATCGATATACCTGGACGCGATACGACGATACCTATCACGCCAAGCATCATCATTACCCACCTCAAAATCTATGTTTGCTTTCCCTCTCACTACGACTTTTCTATATGGCACTGGCGCTTCGTCCGCACTTAGTGCTATACGATTATCATGCCGAATATTTTTCAACCACTCTGAGTGCTGTCTAGGCGTAAACCAAATTCTACCTTCTTCGTGAACAAACCAAATAGGGGTCACTAATGGAGCACCAGTTTTATCAACCGTGGCAATATTCATAATGATTTTGGGCAGCGCCAAAAAATCATCTCGCTCTTCATTTGTCAACTTAGGCATCTTTCTCTCCCGCATAAAAAGATATTTGAAAAGTACCGCATGTCTCTGCGATGGTAGGCATATAGGTTAACACCTTGTGAAGAAAAGAGACTAATCACTTTTGACCAGCGCTAACTAACTTTGTTCAAAATATCCAAGACGTCTTTCTGCAACGATCGATTACACGCTGCCACTATGCGCCCACCGGACATGACCGGCCGACCTTCCCAATCACTGACGACACCACCAGCCGCTTCCACGATGGGAATAACGGGCGCTATGTCATAAAACTGCAAGTCTGCCTCAATGACCAAATCCGCGAATCCGGCTGCCATCAAGCAATAACCATAACAATCAGCGCCAAAGCGAGTTAGCTTAGCCAGAGAAGAGACGCGATTAAACGCCTCTAACTCGACACCCAATTGGAACATATCCGGAGTCGTTGAGAAAAGAGTGGCATCACTCAGAAGCTTTGTCTCACGACATTTTAGAGACGTCACGCCTTCAGGCCGTATCAATTGGGCAAGTTCACCTCCACCTACAAAGCAATCACCTACCATAGGCTGACTCATCATCCCGTAACAAGGGACTCCTTTATGAAGCAATCCTATTAACGTTCCCCACGTCGGCATGCCGGAAATAAACGAGCGTGTCCCATCGATCGGATCGATAATCCATGACCATTCGGATGAGCCTTCAGTCAACCCATATTCCTCACCTTCAATTCCATGGGTGGGGTATCTCTCCTCGATAACTGAGCGAATTCTTCTTTCAGCAGATCTGTCGGCCTCTGTCACCGGATCGAAACAGCCACTAGAAGTCTTATTTTCGATCGTGAGAGATGACCTAAATGCTGGTAACGTTTCTTGCGCGGCCGCTACAGCCAACTCTCTTAAAAACAGTCGTATTTCGCCATCAAAGCTTGCATCCATTGAGCACTTCCTTTGCATTTAGGCTGAGTGAAAGCCAAATGACTGCATCACCGTAATTCATTTTCTATCGACTGCTGCGCACCAGAAAAAATACGTTCGCTGCGAACCGAAGATAGCGTTATCATGGTCCATATCACAGACTAATTATACAGCAAGTTGGCTTAGAACATGATCGAAACATTAAACTCTATTTACGAGAAGACTATACTCGCACGACCCGTAGTGACCCTATTTTTCCTGTCGCTTATCTTAATCGTTTTTTCGGCAGGTCTTCGCGATTTTAAGATTGATGCTAGTACGGATGCCCTTCTACTCGAAAGTGATAAAGACTTAAGATCGTTTCGTGAAATGAGTATGCGTTATAAAACGCGCGAATTCATGTTCATTGCCGTCGCTCCGACTACAGATATTTTATCCGAGGAAAATATTGACTTTGTTAAACGACTTAGAGACGAGCTTGCCGGCGTTACAAACGTGTATGACGTCATTTCAATGCTCGACGTTCCCCTGTTGACCAACAAGCCTGGCACACTTGCAGAGGCTGCCACTAATTTCCAGACATTACGACTCGCTACAGTAGATATAGAAAAGGCACGAGTAGAACTGACTGAAGGACCAGTCTATAAAGATCTTATCGCAAGCGCTGATGGCACTGTGACTGCTATACAATTGTTTTTGGATGAGCACCCCCAACTCCCCAGGTTGAGAGAAATCCGCGATACTTTGTTGTACCAAAAGCATAGCGAAGCTGGTTTGAGTGCCGAGCAAGAGATAGAGCTTTCAGCAATCGACATCGATTACCAGCAGGCAAAACTCGAGGCTGAAGAAAATGCGCATAATGCGATTGCTGATATTCGAGGTATTCTTCAGCGATATGAACAAGAAGGCACTGCAACACTTTACCTAGGCGGCCTTCCTATGATTACGGACGACTTGATCAGTTTTATTGGCAGAGATCTGATTATATTTGGCTCAGGTGTTTTTATATTGTTAATCATTATGCTGAGCGTCATATTTCGAGAAGTACGCTGGGTTATACTGCCTTTCGCGAGCTGTATTTACAGTGGAACGTTAATGCTTGGACTATTAGGTCTACTCGGATGGAAAGTGACCATAATTTCATCTAACTTTCTCGCTTTAATACTGATTATCAGCATGTCTATGAATATCCATTTAGTGGTTCGCTATCGAGAACTATACCGAGACCACCCCAATGCTCCACAACTCGACCTAGTCCGATTAACTGTACAAAATATGGCTAGACCATGCTTTTATACCGCTATCACGACCATTATTGCTTTCGCATCGCTCGTCATCAGCGGCATCAGACCTGTAATTGATTTTGGTTGGATGATGACAATAGGCCTCGTTGTCGTTTTTCTCACCTCCTTTACTCTCTTCCCATCGTTATTACTTCTCACCAAAAAAGCTACTCTAAAAAAAGCAGATGGGAATATCTATCCTTTGACAGCAGTCCTGAGTCGTTTTACTGAAAATCATGGAAAAACTGTACTCCTTGTATCGTTCTGCGTTGGTATCGCTGGCCTAACTGGGATGAAAAAGCTTGAGGTAGAAAACAGTTTCATATCATATTTTCATGAAGATACAGAAATTTATCAGGGATTAAAATTAATTGATGAAAAACTAGGAGGCACTACTCCTCTTGATATAATTTTGAAATTTCCAGAGACGATTCCTGAGTCGGATTTTGGCTCAGAAGAAGATGATCTCGCGGCTTTATTTGGTGATATGTCTGACCAAGGGGATAAAGCTGATTCGTGGTTTACCACCCACAAGATAGATCGTATAAAAGCTGTCCACGACTACCTCGAACAGCGACCTGAAATTGGGAAAGTCTTGTCACTAGCTTCAGGACTTCGTGTAGCAGAAGAGCTAAATGGAGGGAACGAATTTACTCCATTCGAGCTCAACATTTTATACAAACGTATGCCGGCTGCGGTCAGAGCGACATCTATTGACCCCTATATTTCAATATACGATGACGAGGCGCGCATCGCGGTGAGAATTTTCGACTCTATGCCTGACTTAAGGAGAAATGAGCTTCTCAAGGAGATCCAAAGCGACTTGGAAACTGTCTTGGGTTTGTCGTCCAAAGAGTATCAAATCACAGGTTTACTAGTACTTTATAACAACGTCCTACAAACTTTGTTCAACTCTCAAATTTTGACTCTTGGCGCTGTAATGATCGGTATTATGGCCATGTTGCTGATACTCTTCTGGTCGGTCAAAGTTGCTATAGTGGGGATACTGCCTAATGCCTTGGCTGCAACCGCTATTTTAGGCCTCATGGGATGGATGGCCATACCACTCGATATTATGACAATCACTATAGCTGCAATAACGGTAGGCATAGCAGTCGACGATTGCATACACTACCTTTATCGTTACAAGACCGAACTACCGATTCTTAAAGACCCCATAAAAACTATGCACTATTGTCATGACAACATCGCCAGAGCTGCGCTCTATACAACACTTACCATTACAATTGGGTTTTCAATTCTCCTTTGGTCCAACTTCATTCCAACAATACTTTTTGGCATACTAACCTCGATAGCCATGATCGTGGCTCTACTAGCAGCACTCACTTTAATGCCTAAATTAATTTTAATGCTTAAGCCTTTTCCACGTGATTAAGCCCCAGTCGCTGCTGGGGAACTTGGACTCTCTCCAGTTTCACAACCAGCTAGAGACATCAGCTTGCACGGCTTTTATGCTTCTCGACAACCCAAGATCAAAGAACCAAATAGATGACAAAATCGTTCGTCACGGCTTATGGAGGAATAAAGGATATCCATGTCATTAAAGCCTACGTGGTTCTTGAGGCTAAAGGACTATACCTATAAAGTATGAAGACAGACTCGCTTGAGTTGATAAAAGCTATAACTCATCAACAGACAGTAAGTAGTTTTAACATATCTGGGGGATATATAATGAAATCAGTACAAAGAACCATCCACAATGGATTGATAGCTAGCCTATTTTTCATCTTAGCCTCGTTGATCTCAGCTCCTCTTCATAGTGATGAAACCTGTATGTCTCCCTATATGGCAAAAATAGTTGGGCAAGAGGACTATGTCTACGTTTGGACTTTAGGAGTCGTAGGGCTTGGGGATGAACAAGATAAGCTAGTCACTATTGATGTTAATCCCTCCTCAGGTAGCTACGGTGAAATCATTGCGACATTATCCGTCGGTGGACGCAATGAAGCGCATCACTCGGGTCTGACTGATGACCGACATTATTTATGGGCAGCAGGTTTAGATACGAATAAGATTTTTATCTTCGATGTAGCCAGTAACCCAGCACAACCGAGCCTTCATAAAGTTATTGAAGATTTTCCAGAAGCAACGGGTGGCATCGTAGGACCGCACACCACTTATGCTTTACCTGGTCGTATGCTAGTCACAGGGCTGTCGAACACCAGAGACCACGGCGGCGAAACAGGGATGGCTGAATACACCAATGATGGGACCTATATTGAAACTTATTGGATGCCAAAAGACGGGGCACTGAACGGGGCCATTAAAACTGGTAAATACGCTGATGGGTTCGGATACGACGTTCGAGCGATGCCGCATCGCAATGCCCTCATCACCAGCTCGTTCACGGGTTGGAACAACTATATGATGGACCTTGGCAAAATGATGTCAGATCCGCAGGCTATGCAGCAATTCGGAAACACCGTGATCGTTTGGGATCTGCACACGAGAAAGCCAAAAACGATACTAGACGTTCCTGGCGCCCCTTTGGAAGTTAGATGCGCATGGGATACTACTCGAAATTATTGCTTCACAACTACAGCGTTAACATCAGAAATTTGGTTGATCTATGAAGAAGAAAATCAATGGAAATCAAAAAAAATAGCTGACATTGGTGATGCCAGTAAAATCCCCTTACCCGTAGATATCTCTATCTCCGCTGATGACCAACTTCTCTGGGTAAACACATGGAATGATGGTGAGACTCGCTTGTACGATGTTTCAAACCCTCACGCTCCAAAACAAATCTTCAATAAAAAGATAGGCGACCAAGTTAATATGGTTTCTCAGAGCTGGGATGGGAAACGGTTCTATTACACGTCTTCTTTATTAGGGAACTGGGATAAGAAAACCGGGTCAAAAGGTGATCTTCAGTACTTTAAAGCTTTCACATGGGATGGTGCTGACCTGACTCAAACTTTCGGCATTGATTTTATTGAAGCTAAACTTGGGCTGCCGCACCAGATGAGATTTGGTGCGAAAGCCCTCTACGCTAACTTGTACTCAAAACAAAATGACAAGAGAGTAGCACTGTCACGCTAGAACGTTTGCACAATAATATGTATCTTATGCTCCGCTTAAGCGGCCTCATGTTCCTCTGTGTCGTCCATGCTATGGCGCTAGCTGGCCATGGACACGATACAGTGTCTGATGTTCCGAAAACTGTTGTCCTAGCGCCAGGTTATAGGACACTCTCATACCCAGCGCCCCAAGTGGGCAGCTATAGTCTGCCTAGTATATCTGACGCCTTTGACGCTCCGTACTTGAGTTCCCTAGGGTTAGAAGGAACGTTGCATGATCTTATGGATGGCAAAGTGACAATCTTGAGCTTCATATATACAAAGTGTGAAGATGTTAATGGTTGTCCTTTAGCCGCTTTTGTAATGGGACAGATCCAAAAGCAAGTCAAACAAACTGAATCAGTTCAATTTATAAGCTATAGCTTTGATATAAAAAATGACACACCTAAAGTCCTAGAAAATTACGCCCAATCGTTTCGAAATGATGGCGCGAAATGGGATTTCTTAACGGCACCAAACTCTGAAGGACTGGAGAATCTTTTAAAACAGTACAATCAAACTATTCAAATCTCGGATGGGCAAATCTACTCGCATATGCTGAGAGTCTTCTTGATAGATAGTAAAAAAAGAATCCGAAATATCTACAGCACTGCTTTTTTACATGCTGATACTATGACTAATGATATTGAGACACTGCTAAAAGAAGATCATACAGCTCTCTCTGCAGTAATGGGAAGAGTCCCTATGTTGGTCGAAAAAACACCTCTGATGGATAAAGACTCTCTGACTAACGGGCTTCCCAATAAGCAACCATATTCATCGGAAAAATCGCTTGCAGAACTAGAAGAATTAGGCAGGCAGCTTTTTTTCGATAGAAAACTCTCTCATAATGGAACGCTGTCTTGCGGCATGTGCCATATTCCACAGCAAGGATTCACATCGAACGAGCTCTCCACCGCTGTAGGTATAGAGGGTCGAACAGTAAAAAGAAATACACCAACTTTACTTAATGTCTCATACCTATCTTCTTTATTTCATGACTCTAGAGAAAGCAAGCTCGAGCAGCAGATATGGAGCCCATTGTTGGCCCATAATGAAATGGGAAATCCTTCGGTAGACTTTGTAGTAAAGAGAATTGAAGCTAACCCTAATTATAAAATAGCATTCAGAAAAATCTTCGACGAAGGGATTACTATGGGAACAATTGGTCAAGCTTTTGCAGCTTACCAACACACTTTAATCGCTGCTGATAGTCCCGCAGACCGATATCTCTATGCCGGGGATAATGAAGCTCTTAGCGAATCTGAGAAAAACGGATATGGGATTTTTGTTGGCAAAGGGCGATGTTCGGGTTGCCATTTGGTTCAATCTAATTTTGCGTTATTCACCGATGAGTTAGCCCACAATACAGGTGTCGGCTATAAAAAGGCGATGACAAATAACGATTCGTTTTTCACAGCCAAGATAGCTCATGGGATAGATGTTAGTTACGACGTTAACTATGTCTCACCCTCTGCTGAGCCTCCCCCAAGTGATTTAGGTAAATATGAAATAACAGAAGTTCCAAGTGATCGGTGGAAATTTCGAACACCGACTTTACGTAATATTGAACTCACAGCCCCTTATATGCACGACGGCTCTTTTCAGACTCTAAGTGACGTCGTCCGATTTTATAACCAAGGGGGCTTCAATAATCCTCTCCTTGACTCTCTCATCAAACCTTTATCTCTTACTGAAGCCGAAGAAAAAGATCTTGTATCATTCCTTAGGAGCTTGACGAGCAGTCAAGTAAATAGGGTTGTTGATAGAGCACTTCAGGAATTTTCTCCCAACTCTGTAAGTATTGATTAACACGCCGCTAATATTTGCAGATTTATGATATTATTTTTCAGCGCGTCCCGACATAGTAGGAGAACATATTCATGTTCGTAGAGAAAATCGGACAGGTCATCGTTAAAGCCACACAATTCTTAAGCCCACAGCAAGTTGAAGTAGTGACAGATGGCATTTGTAATGACCGCGCATTTGCCCTAGTCGAAGCCGATGGCCGGTTTATTGGTTCTCAACAGCATAGTGAATTTATACCGCTAAGATTTACGCTAAATAACGAGAACTCTGTCCTTAGACTTGAGCTTGTTGACGGCCAGATCGTTGAAGGCGACGTAAGTCATAGCAAGCAACCATTCAGCATAAATCACGCAGGACTCCGGTCAATTGAAGTAGCTGAAGTTAAAGGACTATGGGCGAAAGTACTGACAGAATTTGCTGGTAGACCGATAAGACTAGTCAAGTGCCTATCTGTTGGTAGAGCAATTGATGTATTCCCCATTACTTTTTTTACAACCGGATCGTTACGAAGACTCGAACGTGAAGTTGGAGCGCCAGTCGATCCAGCGCGACTGCGTGCGGGATTTATCATCTCAAATGAGCTGGAACATGAAGAAGATAACTGGTCTGGAAGACATCTACGTGTAGGTAGTGTAGTACTTAGAATAAGGACTGGTGTGCCGCGTTGTCAGGTAGTTGGTTTTAATCCTAAAAAAGGACAAAGTGATCAAGAGGTGATGAAAGCACTCATCAAGTATCGTGAAAAAGTTAATCTTCCTGATGGACTGCTCCCTGATTATGCGACCCCAGGTTTTGCAACCTATGCTGAGGTTATCCAAGAGGGCACCGTTACTGTCGGAGACACTGTGGAATTAGTCGCCTAAAAAATTATTCCAAATGTTAATATTACTTAAGCTCAAAATCACGTCTTATTAAATAAAAACGCTTTGAAAAAGAGGAGAGTGCGCATGCTAGTTAATAAGGGGAAGGCCGCAAAAACAAGCTGCTTTATTAGTATATTTGTCGTGTTTTTTATATTTGGCTCTCAGGAACTCGTCGCTAACACAGCGTCTCCGAAAGTCTATTTCATAAACCTACAAAGCGGTGATAAAACTCCAACAACATTTTTGGTTCAATTTGGATTAAAGGGGCTGGGAATAGCGCCCGCAGGAATACAACTTTCCAACACGGGACACCACCACCTACTTATCGATTACCCGACTTTACCTGATTTAAAGAGTCCTTTAGGAGCTAACGACAATATAAAACACTACGGAAAAGGCCAAACTGAAGCATTACTGACTCTATCCCCTGGCAATCACACTTTGCAGCTTGTGCTCGGAGATCATAAGCACGTGCCCTTAAGTCCTCCGGTATTATCTGAAAAAATCACCATAGAGGTTTCTCAGCCGACAAAATAACCCATTTACCGAAGTCCTACTCATAAGCTTTGACAAAATCTCCAATAGAGTTCATCACAATTTCGGATGCATCGACGTGAGGCGAGTGTCCAGATCCCTGCAGCTCATAATGAACCACAGAACCGCTAACGGTTTGTCTAATTGTCTCCACGTGCCATGGGGTATTATAAGGGTCATCTGCTCCTCTGAATGTCAACAGAGGCCTATTTATTCCCGGTAAATATTCTTCAATATTCCAATCAATAAACAATCGGTTTAACCACACCCCACTCCATCCTAAAAAAGCACAGTCCGTATTGTCTCCATGATACTTTCTTAATTGCGTTCGTAATTTCCCTGAGTTATACGAAGAAGCTGCTTTCTGGATCTGGTGGACGCATTTTTCTTCCGTTGCCAAATGTGGCGACAACAATATAAGGCCTTTCAAATTTAGCCTGGGTTTGGACCCAGCATAAATTATAGCTATAGATGCCCCATCGCTATGTCCTAATAGAAAATATTCATCAACATTCATTCTTTCGAGGACAGAAGGGAGGACCTCTAAAGCTTCTCTGGAGTGAAAGTCTAAAGGGCGAGGCAGTGTTATAGGACTCGATCGACCATAACCTGAACGGGAGTACACAAGAACACCCAACTCTGTTTTTTGTGCCAGCTTTTCAGGAAAATCCTTCCACGTTGCAACACACCCTAGTCCCTCATGCAACAGCACTATCGTCGGAGCATCTGATTTTCCGCTAATAAATCTATATTCTAGATCAACACCACCGACCGAAAGAAAAGACGACGAATCCGGCCTCTTAATTGTTCAACATTCCCTCGGAAGATGCCCACTCAAGCCCTTCCGCCATGGCCATCTCGAACTTATCAAACATTTCATTGATTTGGTCCGAAGTGATAATTAACGGTGGACAAAAGGCTAATGCATCTCCTATCGCACGAACAATAAGGCCATGCTCTTGCGACAATTTTGCAATTTTTGCACCCATTTGACCTGGGACTGGAAACCCTGCTTTACTCCCTTTATCACTGACCAACTCAACGGCCCCAATCAATCCAGTGCCCCTAGACTCACCCACTAGAGGGTGGTCAGCTAGTCGACCTAGCCTCTCTTGAAATTGCGGCGCCAGCCCAGCAGCTTTTTCAAATAGTTTATCCCTTTCATATATTTCTAGAGTTTTCAAACCCACTGCACATGCTACAGGATGACCACTATAAGTATAGCCGTGACCAAAAACTCCCATTTCAGGAGATGCGTCTAGAAATGCATCATACATCTCATCCTTGACTACAACAGCGCTAAGCGGTTGATATGCTGAAGTTAATGCCTTAGCAAGGGAAATCGAATCGGGTGATAAATTATAAGTATCAGCACCAAAAGGGTTTCCTGTGCGACCAAAGGCACAAATAACCTCGTCATCTATGAAAAGTATATCGTGCTTTTTTAGAATCCTTTGAACTTTTTCAAAGTAAGTTTTAGGAGGAAGAATAACTCCGCCCGCTCCCTGTATTGGTTCCGCTATAAAAGCTGCGATGGTATCAGCGCCTTCTCTTTGAATAAGGCTCTCAAGGCTTTCGGCCATGCGGGTTGCAAACTCTGTCTCACTCTCGCCCTGCTTACCATAACGCCAAAAATGAGGTAGCTCGGTATGTAGAAAACGTCCACCTGCAAGAGGCAAATCAAATCCAACGTGAGATTGAGGCGTCCCCGTAAGACTTCCAGCGGCCAAAGTAATCCCGTGATAACCTTTTACTCTACTGATGATTTTCTTTTTTTCAGGTCGCTCAGTGACATTGTTATAATACCAAGCTAATTTTATTTGCGTATCGTTTGCATCGGATCCTGAATTACCAAAAAATACTTTTGCATTCTTTATTGGAAGCATCTCTTTCAACTTCTCGGCGAGAAGAATACTAGGCTCATGCCCTTTCCCAGTGAAAGTATGGGCATACGAAAGCTTCTTCATTTGATCATACGCTACCTGCGCGAGCTCTTCATTACCGTAGCCTAATGCTGTGCACCATAAGCCAGCAACGCCTTCAATGTATTGTTTCCCCGCACCATCATAAATATATATGCCCTCAGCATGATCCATGATCATTGGACCAAACTCGTTCAGCTGACTCAAATGTGTCTGGCCGTGGAAAACACTTCGCAAATCTCGATCCGCTAGACTATTAGCCTGACTACTCATTCGAATTCTCCTTTCATCGCAATTGAAAACCTCACCCCACCAAAATCTTGGTTAATTCTTACATATAACATCATTAAAGAGAACAAATTATATTACCTGAGGCCGATAGTTCGCCCTACAAATTTATGAATACCCACACATTCATGAGCTTGACGAACTTCGGCCAGTTTAGACATACTAAATAACGGAATATCAGTTATATTCCGGGTTTTTAGCGACACATGAAGAAACAAAAACTCCGCTTCCGCAGCCAAATAACCTTTTCCCGCGTGATACATTTTCTGGAACACATGAATCCGTCTCTCGTCAAAATCTAACAATACCGTCTCCATTCGAAGAGGATCGCCGCGGAATAGCTCATTTTTATAATCTATGCTTGAACTGCCCACGAATATGCTTCCTTCACCCCCAGCCGTATAATCCCAGCCCAGCCCAAGATAATCGAACAAAGGACAGCTCCCGTCGTCAAAAGCAGATACGTAATGAGCCATATTCATATGGCCATTGAGATCAAGCCACTCGTCCTTGACAATGGAACTTCCAGGGTAAGGCGACGGGATTATTTTTTCAGAAAATGATTTCATTATCTAGCTCGAAAGAGACCTGTGACAAGATTACGTTAAAATACGCTCTACACAATTTGGGATAGACACAATGCTTGGTCGATATCCCATAGAATATCATCCAGGGTTTCAAGCCCGACTGAAATCCTAACCATGTCGGGAGAGATGCCCGCAGACAATTGATGTTCATCCGACATTTGACGGTGTGTGGTCGATGCGGGGTGTATTACTAGAGTTTTAGCATCTCCAATGTTAGCTAGATGGCTTAGAAACTGCACCGATTCAATGAACTTAGCCCCCGCTGCAGCGCCCCCTTTAACTCCAAAAGCCAACACGCCACTAGCTCCTTTTGGCATATATTTTTCTTTCAACGGATAATACTTGTCACCAGGCAATCCAGGGTACTTGACCCAATTAATAAGCTCGTGCTCATCTAGAAACTTAGCTACTGCCAGTGCATTTTCGCAATGTCTTTCCATACGAATAGGTAAAGTCTCAATCCCCTGTAATAGTAGGAAACTGTTAAAAGGACTCAAGGTGGGGCCTAGTATGCGTAGCTGTTCTAACCGTGCCCTCATCGTGTAACCAAAATCGCCAAAGGTCTCATAGAACCTAACACCATGGTATCCATCAGATGGCTCGGTCATCCCCGGAAAATTTCCGTTGTCCCATGGAAATTTTCCTGACTCAACAATAACGCCCCCGATAGTCGTTCCATGGCCACCTAGGAATTTAGTTGCCGAATGTATAACAATATCTGCTCCCCACTCGAATGGCCGGCAGATATACGGGGTTGGGAATGTGTTGTCGATCATAAACGGTATCCCAAACGAATGTGCAACATCAGATATCGCAGCGATATCCAATACATTCATCGTAGGATTCCCAATGGTCTCCCCATAAACGACCTTAGTATTGGGCTTTATAGCTGCTGCTATACTTTCCATATCATCAGGGTCAACAAGTGTCACATCGATACCCATCCGCTTAAAATTAAAATCAAACAGCGAATGAGTGCCACCATAAAGGGTCTTTACTGCCACCACGTGATCGCCCGCCTCACACAAAGTAAGCAGTGCAATAGTTGAAGCGGCCATGCCAGAGCTTACAGCCAGAGCAGCAGTGCCTGCTTCCAGCGCAGCAATACGTTCTTCAAATACAGCATTTGTTGGATTACTGAGTCGACTATAAATATTCCCAAAAGTCTGCAAGTTAAATAAAGAAGCCGCATGATCTGGGTCATCAAACACAAAAGATGATGTTTGATAGATGGGTACAGCCCTCGCACCCGTAGCCTCATCAGGGATATGTCCGGCATGCAAACATAAAGTTTCTATTCCAAATTCACGATCCATTCAGTGGAGTCCATCCTTTTTTTACCGGCTAACGTTGAGGTGATTGGTGACGCTTTGAGCTTATAACTCTTGTATTGACTCCGCAGTAATTCAAACCCCCGAACAGCCGTGCATGCTCTATTTTGACACACCGATCAACAATAACCTCTATACCTAGGTCAACTGCCTTTCGTGCTGATACTAGATCTATTATCCCTAGCTGCATCCAAAGGCATTTAGCCTTAATAGCGGAGGTCTCTTCTAAGATCGCAGGAATTTCTTCAACTTTTCTAAAGCAGTCAACAACATCTATCTCAAACGGAATCTCTCGTAAACTTCTATAACATTTTTCACCCAAGATTTCGGTATAGCCTGGATTTACTGGCACAATTTTATAACCATGATTTTGCATATACTTTGCAGCAAAATTACTTGGCCGTGCCCAGTTCTTTGAAAGCCCGACAATCGCTATAGTGCGAGCATTACTTAAAAGTTTTTTAAGTTTTTTAAAATCGCCTCTTGCCTCATCGATTTTCACGAATTAACCCTAGATTAATTTCTTCAACGCTTCTACACCCAGATAAGGCCATGTCCCGAGAAAACTCATTTCGTAAAATCGACAGCGCTTTAGCGACACCCTTCTTCCCGCCTGCTCCCAAACCAAATAGATAAGGCCTCCCGACCATGCATGCTGTAGCACCTAAAGCCAGAGCCTTAATTATATCTGTACCCCGGCGGATCCCTCCATCTACGATAATTTCGACGCGGTCTCCTACGGCTGAAACAACTTCAGGTAAAAGTGCTATCGGTGAGATGCTATGGTCAAGTTGGCGACCACCATGATTTGATAAGATTACAGCAGTAGCTCCTAGATCAGCTGCCTTGATAGCGTCCTCCACACAACAGATTCCTTTAAGGGCGAAAGGTCCATCCCACAATTTCAGCATTTCGGCCGCATCCTCCCAACTAATAGTAGGATCAAACTGTTCGTTCAAATATCCAACTAATGTCGTTGCGCCATCGCCAGACACCGGCGCTTTGTGAATAACATTAGCTAGCTGAAATTCGTCTGATAATAGATATTTGATCGACCAAAGAGGATGAAGAAAAAACGAGAACCAACTTGATAATGTCAGTTTAGGAGGAATCGCCATGCCTGTGCGAAGGTCTCTTTCTCTATTACCGGCAACCGGAACGTCTATAGTCAAACAAAGTCCTTTATAGCCAGCAGTGCGTGCCCGTTCGATTAATTCGGAAACTAATGCTTTATCTTTGAATGGATATAATTGAAACCACTTGGCACCAGTCGTATGGCTAGCAACCTCTTCTATTGAATGAGTACTCATTGTCGAAAGTGAGTACACGGTGCCTGCCTCCGCTGCAGCTGCACAAACAGCAAGTTCTCCGTCATTGTTAAACAGTCGCGACATACCCGTTGGCGCGCATATAATAGGGAAGTCAATTTTTTCGCCCATGACTGTGGTCGAAGTATCAATATTTTGAACATTTATTAAATAGCGCGGTAGCAAATCATATCGTGCGAAGTCAGCTTGATTACGGGCTAAGGTGACCTCACTATCCGCAGCCCCATCCATATAACCAAACATGGGCTTTGGCACTCTTAGGCGAGCATACCAGCGAAGATCAGCAATATTGTGACTGTGAGCGACGCACCAATTTGAAATTATCTCATCAAGCTTTTTAATCCATCGTGGGATCATCATCACTCATCCTTAAGTATTGGTATACCATACAATAACAGATCTGGTCTCCAGCAAGAAACTGCACCTACTACTCAAGGAATTTAAGCAGACTCTAAGTTGAGGTTAACAATATCTGTCGACCCGTTTTGAATAATATTCAAAAGAGAGCTCGTAAAAGGCATTATTTGACTGCAGTAGAAAACCGCAGTATCCATCTTTGCGGCGTAGAACGGATCACATCCGCTATCTTTTAATTTTTCATCGCTTAGGACAGCGGATTTTGCCATCATCCACCCACCACAAGTAATGCCCGCTAATTCCAGGTAACTTGAGGCGGCGGCGGCAGTGAGTTGAGGGTCACTTGCATTGGACAGCAACCAATGAACTGCATTTTTGAGATCGTCCACAGATGTTGCCAACGCTTTTTTTATTTTTCTCATCGCCGGCGTTGATTCATTCAATCCCGCAACGGTGCCTTGCATATCAGAGATCAACTCTTCCATTCCTCGGCCCCCATCGCGTAGCGTCTTGCGGCCGACTAGGTCTCCCGCTTGAATACCAGTAGTACCTTCATAGATAGTTGTGATCCTTGCATCTCTTTGATACTGGGCAGCCCCAGTCTCCTCTATAAAACCCATACCACCATGAACCTGCACTCCAAGTGAGGTTATCTCTTGAGCCACCTCGGTACACCAACCTTTAACTATAGGGGTCAGCAAGTCTCCTCGTCTTCCAGACAGGCTCCTTTGGTCTTCATTTTGGTGACGGTCTGTCAGGTCATACTCAAAGGCACAAACGTAAGCTAAAGCTCGCATCGCCTCGATTTTCGACTTCATCGTCATCAACATACGCTTTACATCAGGATGCCGGATAATAGAGCCGCCTCCTAATGGCTGGCCTTGTACACGGGCAGTTGCATAACTGTGCGCGAGTTGAAACGAGGCTTCTGAAATTGCCATTCCTTCTCGACCTACACCGTGCCGAGCCGCATTCATCATAGTGAACATATACATCAGACCATTATTCTCTTGCCCCACAAGGTAGCCTATGGCCCCACCTGCTTCTCCATATGACATCACTGCAGTCGGACTAGCATGGATACCTAGTTTATGTTCGAGAGAGATACACTTAACATCATTTCTTTGGCCTAAAGTGCCATCACTATTAACAAGGAATTTCGGCACAACAAAAAGGGAGATCCCTTTTACACCTTCTGGCGCGTCAGGAGTCCTAGCCAAAACTAAATGAATAATGTTTTCAGTAAGGTCATGCTCGCCATAAGTTATGTAAATTTTTTGACCTTTGATTAAGTAGTGATCTCCTTCCGGAACAGCCTTTGTACGAACAGCACTCAAATCCGAACCCGCTTGGGATTCGGTAAGGTTCATCGTGCCTGCCCAGTCTCCTGATACGAGCTTATCGAGGTAGGTTGCTTGAAGTTTATCGTCACCATGCGATTGAATTGCCTCAATAGCGCCGTTCGTGAGCAACGGACAAAGAGAAAATGACATATTGGCAGAGTCCCACATTTCATAGACAGCGGTTGCCATGACTTTAGGAAACCCTTGCCCTCCGAAGTTTGGACTCATAGCAAGACTGCACCATCCGGAATCTTTGAAAGCTGTATAAGCATCCTTCCAGCCTGTCGGAGTCGTAACCTGATCCTCATCCAGCTTACTACCTTCCAGATCGCCAATTCTATTGAGAGGTGCCAAGACGTCCTTGGCAAATTTACTAGCTTCTTCTAAAACTGCATTACTTAAGTCCAAACTGATATCATCTGTGCCTGGTAAGGCGCAAATCTGTTCGAATCCGATTAATTCGTTCAATACAAATTGCATGTCGCGCAGCGGCGCCGAATAGTCCAACATTATTTTTCTCCATCGGTGTAAAGAACATACGTGTCTAACACGTATTTGGCCTAAGTCAACGAATGACTTAAACAGTGTGAAGCTATGACTCCACCGCTATCTTACACATATAGGGAGTCTTCTCGCAAAAGATACGTCATGACCTCAGCTTGGCGTGTAGGGTTATTAGCACTGAGTCGCTGATAGTATGCCAGCGTCCATACGGGAAAATAATGACTATAGCCATGGTAGCGAAGATAAAAAACCCTAGGGAATCCCGTTCCGGTGTATATTTTTTCATCCCACTCAGAATTGCCATTTTGATTCTTTAATAAGTAGTTTATACCTCTTTTCACCTGAGGTGTTTCTATACGACCTACCGACATCAACCCCAACAATGCCCATGAAGTCTGCGAAGGGGTGCTAACACCAATACCTGCCATGTTGCGGTCGTCGTAACTGTTACAAGACTCGCCCCAACCACCATCTTCATTTTGCGCTTCTTCCAACCATCTCGCCGCTTTTTGTACGTAAGGTTTCTCTTTTTCTTCGCCTATCGCTCCGATCGCTGCAAGCACACTCCACGTACCGTAAACATAATTTACGCCCCATCTGCCATACCACGACCCATTAGATTCTTGATTGATTTTGAGAAAGTTTAATCCCCTAGCTATCGGCATGTATTTTCGGTCGTGCCCCAGCATTGCTAGCATCTCTATACATCGAGCGGTGAGATCTGCAGTACTAGGGTCGACAAGTGCTCCATGATCAGCAAAAGGGATTTTGTTAAGATATTCAGCGTTATTATCTACATCAAAGGCAGCCCAACCTCCATCGGGATTTTGCATACCCAATATCCAGTCAACTGCTTGATCCATCCTCTTTCGATAGGTCGCGTCATCGTATGCCCCTGCCCTAAGCAGTGCCATAAGCACCATACTCGTGTCGTCGACATCCGGGTACTTGTCGTTCTCATACTGAAATGCCCAACCTCCGGAGCTTAAGCCTGGTGTCTTTTGACACCAATCTCCATTGGTAAAAATTTGGTGATCAAACAACCATTTAATAGAATTAATTATCTTAGGTTCATCCAAGGCTACATCAGCTTCTGTTAGTGCACTTAACGCTAAACAAGTGTCCCAAACTGGCGACACGCAGGGCTGACAATAGGCCTCTTCTTCATTTTCTAATACCAGAGCATCAATAGCTGCCAAAGTTCTTACAAGATCAGGATCGCTATCTTTCGCACCTTGAAGTTTAAGCGAAATCACTGCATTCACCATAGCCGGGAAAATAGCACCAATTCCGCCAGTACCAGAACAGTGCTCTCGCGTCCATCGTTCTGCTCGGTTAACTGCACGACGTCTTATGAATCTGGGTATATAGGCGTCTAGTTTTTTTAGCATTCTATCAAGAAGAAGAAAACAACTTTTGATAGGTTGACGAAAATTTAGCTTATCAAGAGTCCGTAAGTTTTTGGGATCAGCAATAAACAATTCTGACACTCCGGTGTCTTCATCGACAGATACAACAGGACGTTTAGCAAAGATTATTAAAAGTGGAACAATTACACACCTTGACCAGTAAGACACTTTACTGAGATTAAAGAACCACCATTTTGGCAGAAACATTATTTCTGCGGGCATTGCCGGCACAGTTCTCCAAGGAAGCTGATTAAACAGCGCAAGTGTAATGCGTGTGAAAACATTAACTTTCTCGGCACCGCCGTTGGTTAACACCCAATTGCGGGAACTGACCATATGAACTTCATCTGCGGAATGCCCTGACAATTTCAAGGCAAAGTAGGCTTTTACTGTCGCGCTCATGTCTCCCGGCCCATCCTCGTAAAGAGACCAACTGCCATTAATGTTTTGCCTAGCACATATATATTTACTGATTTTTTGAGCTAGCTTCTCATCGGATCGGCCGAGAAAGTACTGCATCAAAATATATTCCGAAGGTATGGTCGAGTCTGCTTCCAGCTCAAAACACCAGTGATCCTCCAAGCACCGACCCAACAGAGCCGACTTTGATGAGTCTAATGCCTCAGCAGCAATATGATTACTAACTTTTGGTTCTTCTAAATTTTGCTTTTGCGCAACGGCCATCTATGTATTTCCCTATCAATATCTCTACGTCAGGTCGACTAAGTTCACACTAACATTCACATTTTCGCAACAGTAATGCGTTAGATACTGTATTTTATGGGTTCTCCTGAGAGATGCAACATTTTTTCTTGTTAAATCAGCAAGATTTAGCACATTTATGATGTTAAAAAGAACATCGACTCGTGTGGTAAAAAACACCACTCTTCAAAGTCTGTGTTTCTTTTAGAGGATCAAACGCTCCGTAATCGGGTGAAAGGTATCCGCTTCATTTATAAGCGCACTCGACGTTAATTGTGGCACACCAAAAACTTCTGCCGTAACACCATATTTAGACTTCACTTTAGAAAGCAATAAATCGAAGTCTCCATCACCCGAGAGTAAAATCACAGTATCCAGATTTTCACTATCCTCTAGGACATCAATGGTCAAACCTACATCCCAGTCACCTTTAGCTGAGCCATCTGATCGCTGTATGAAAGGACGAAGTTTCACTTCAAATCCTATGTGCCGCAGAGCGGATTGAAATCGGTGCTGCGCATCTGAATTTCGCTCTGTCGCATATGCTTTAGCAATAACTATTGTTCCTCTCTCACCAACTTGTCGCCAAAAATCCCTGTAATTGAACTGGCCGTTATAAGTATCTCGCGTCGTGTAATAAATGTTTTGCACGTCCACGTAAATACCGATTCTCTTCGGATCAAGACTATCGCTCACAGGAAAACATCGCCCCCATTAGGGCTTAGACATTGTCCTTGAAAATGTCCGGCCGCAGCACTAGCAAGGAACACGTAAGCCCCGACAATATCGTCCACATCACCAATCCTTCCATTCGGGATTTGCATCCGGATCGCTTCAAGGGTTTCTTTAGGGACATTCTCTAGCATAGACGTCATGGTGGCTCCAGGAGCCACACAATTAGCGGTAACCTTTCGGTCACCGATTTCTAACGCCAAGCTTCTAGTGAAAGACAATATCGCACCTTTCGCTGCCGTATAGTGGCTGAACCCAGGCGCACCTTTATATGCCAATTGGGACGCTGTGTTTATGATGCGCCCATAATTCCGCTTATACATCAAAGGAAGTACTTTGCGAGTGCATAGGAAAACCCCTCTAAGATGCACTCCAATAGTATGCTCCCAATCCGTCAAAGACGTATCTTCCACTAGCGAAGCCATAGCTACACCTGCATTGTTGACGAGTATATCTAAATCTGAAAATTCTCCTAAGACTTCCCCAAACATATTCTCAACATCGCTCTCAGAACTGACATCACCCTTGACAGTAATACCATCCGCTCCTAATGAAGAAACTTCTTTAAGTACCAGTTCCGCATTAGGTTTGTCTTGCTCGTTGGGATAATTAATCGCGACACGAGCTCCTAACGCGGCAAATGCTTTGACTACGCCCCGTCCAATCCCTGAGGACGATCCAGTGACGAACACAGTTTTGTTTTTGAATTCACTAGTTGAAACCATAGGCTTTAACAACTCCTACGAAAATAATTAGTTTAAAAAGCAACCTTAGCCCAATAAACGCAAAATTTAAAATAGCAAATTGCAGTCAACCACTCATCATTCACTCATGGTCTGCAGCCATTTCGGTCATTCAACACTTACTCTAGATATAAATCTGGTATAAAATAGCACCATCAATGTCCAAACGGTTCTTTCGACCACGTTAGTAAGAAAGAACAATCACCTCACATCAATAAGCCTGGGTGGCGGAATTGGTAGACGCAACGGACTTAAAATCCGTCGGCTTAACGGCCGTGCCGGTTCGATTCCGGCCCTAGGCACCATTTGTACGATTTAGGTAGCAAACTATCTCTCGCAGTGGAGACTTATAATTAAGTAAGAGAATTTCCCCCGAATCAAGGCAACTCGCTCGTTATTAAACCTTTCAGCTTTTCCTCACTTGGTTCTAAAACAACTCCATTTTCGGTAACGAGTGCGGTTACTAATTCTGCAGGAGTTATGTCAAATGATGGATTGCGGGTGAGAACTCCTTCAGCTGCCCAGTTCGATCCCCCAAAGCCTTTCACCTCATCACCCTCTCGCTCTTCAATTGGAATGTCATCACCCGTTGGCATGGAAAAGTCTATAGTTGAAAGAGGACAAGCAACGTAAAATGGAATTTTATGCCTGCGGGCTAAAACTGCGACCATATAAGTCCCTATTTTGTTAGCAACGTCACCATTTGCCGCTACACGGTCGGCCCCAACAACTACCGCATCGATTTCGCCTCTACTCATTAGGTGGCCGGACATATTATCTGTAATTAAAGTACACGGGATACCCTCCTGAACCATTTCCCAGGCAGTTAATCGAGCTCCTTGCAGGAATGGCCGAGTTTCATCAGCCACAACAGAAATTTGTTTCCCCATATCGATCGCCGACCTCAAAATACCTAGAGCTGTTCCATGGCCAACCGTTGCCAAAGCACCGGCATTACAATGAGTTAGTACATTGGCAACATTAGGTAATAGCTTAGCTCCTATTTCTCCCATTCTTTGGTTGATATGCACGTCAGAGGCGGCCAGCTCTTGGGCCAGAGAAAGAAGCTCCGATGCTATCTTTTTCATATTATTGCTGTCACTGAGGCCACGCCAGCGTAATTCCATTCGGTTAAGGGCCCAACTCAAGTTGACTGCTGTAGGTCGGCTTGAGCCTAACACTAAAAATGCAATTTCGAGCTTAGCTACAAACGTGCCCGGCGTACTGTTTTCGTGTCGCAATGCCTCGAGCGCTATACCATAGGCTGCAGCAATACCGATCGCGGGAGCACCTCTGATAATCATATTTTTTATTGCATTCGCAACATCAAGCGCACACCAACAGCTGATGTAAGTAAACGTCGAGGGTAGAGTCCGTTGATCTATCATTTCCAAATGATTTCCAACCCACTTTAATGTTTCAATTTTCAATAACCTAACCAGTCTTTTTCATTTGTAAATGACTTAAAATAGCAAAATAGTGCAGAAGTGATTTAGTTTGATCCAGCTTTCAAGTATCGCTCGCTATCAATGGCCGAACATTAGTTAAATGTGTATTTAACAAAGTTTAATTTCCCCGAACCCCATAACTTTTAAAGTTTTGTAAAACTTCTCTCATTTCTGTCTTCGACAATAAGGTAGGCTCTCTCACTTGTCGGGCGAGTAGGTACTGTTTGCAAAGCGTTTCTAACTCTATGGACAAAGTCAATGCTTTCGCGGGGGTTTCTCCAACTGCAATCATCCCGTGATTCGACATCAAGCACGCTCTCCTGCCACGCAAAGCTTCTACCACATTATCTGACAAATCTTGACTTCCAAATAGTGCATAAGGAGAACATTTGATAGAGTCACCGCCTGCGACCGCTATCATGTAATGAAACGCAGGCATATCTTCCCTAAAACATGAAAAGGCGGTCGCATAATCGGAGTGAGTATGTATAACGACATTCGCCCAAGAGTAAGTTTTTAAAATATCTTTATGAAAACGCCATTCGCTTGAGGGGTTCCCCGCGCTCAAGACATTACCTTCTAGATCCATCTCCACAATAGAGTCTGCAGTAAGGTCTGCAGTGGGGATGCCAGAGGGCGTCACAAAAAATCCCTTTGAAGACCTTATCGAACAGTTTCCCGAAGTGCCCCGATTGAGTCCGAGCCTCTCTAGCTCGATCGTTAGCTCAAGCAACGGTTCTTTGCCCTCTATTGCAGCTATTTCGACAGGTCTCTCAAAGCTCATTTCTTGAGCACTCGTCCAGCGACAGCATCTAGGTCCAGAAGAACTGCAGGATCTCGAGCTTCTGCAGCTGTAATCAAAGAGCCGTCTAGGGCTGTTTTACAAGAACATGTCGACAGAGATGGCTCAGCATTTATCAAAGGCGTTACAGCCTTCACAAGCGTCCTTGCAAGGGAAGCATTTTGGAGCAGGACTTTAACCACCTGTTCAACAGTCACAGCATCATGTCCAATACGCCAACAATCATAATCAGTGACCATTCCAACGCTGGCATAACAAAGCTCTGCTTCTCTCGCTAACTTTGCCTCTGGCATATTAGTCATCCCAACAACATCACAATTCCAAGATCGGTAGAGCTGCGATTCCGCGAAACTTGAAAATTGAGGACCTTCCATTGCAAGGTAAGTACCTCCCCGCACATACTCTATATCTGCATTTCTTGCTGCAATTTGAAGACAATCTCCAAGTACATTACATACCGGTTTCGCCATTGATACATGAGCAACACACCCCGGCCCAAAAAAAGATTTTTCACGAGCAATGGTTCGATCAATAAACTGATCAACAATAACAAAAGCACCAGGAGCAAGCTCCTCTCTAAGCGAACCGACAGCACTCACTGAAATAAGCTCTGTGACCCCTGCACGCTTAAGGCAGTCTATATTTGCGCGATAATTCACATGCGAAGGTGGAATTTTATGTCCACGCCCATGCCTGGGAAGGAAAACAATCTCTTGTCCATCTAGATCACCATATAATAACTCATCAGAGGGCTCGCCAAATGGAGATTTAATACTTTTCCATTGACTGCTATTTAACCCATCTATATCGTAGACACCACTTCCACCCAAAATCCCGACCACTGTTCTGGCTTTAGCCATTTAGGTACTTACCTCAAATATCGATTCACTTCTCATAAATAATTTTCATTAAACCTATTACGCTTACTCGCTTAATAATTAAGTCAATAAACAATATGTTGACGTACGGCATCAAGTAAGTCGTGAGCCGTTAATTGATCAGGCTTTATCTTTTTTAAAGATTCTTTTCCGTAACCTGTTAGGACGAGCACACTCGAGATACCAGCATTTTCTCCTGTCTGGACGTCGGTAAGCTTGTCACCGATCAACCATGATTTAGCGAGATCAATATCGTGATCGTTACAGGCTTGCTTGAGCATCCCTAACTTAGGTTTGCGGCATGCACAATTCTTTAGGTCACCATAGTCAGGGTGATGCGCACAATAATAAAATTCGTCGATCACTCCACCTTGTACTTGCAGATCACTATTTACGTGAACATGCAGTTTATCTACATCGTCTCTAGTATATTTTCCCCGAGCTATCCCTGATTGATTACTGACAACAATAACCAAAAAGCCGCTCGCATTAAGAAGTTTTATGGCTTTATGTCTCTGTGGATAAACCCATGGTCATGCAGGACTTAAACTCTTTCAAGAATCTAGATACCCAATTAAGCAACCGTCTCAATGGTAAAGT
>Ga0209631_10000256_pt1 | contig 71390 bp, 40 predicted proteins | sample COG_08_FD_184752 | JGI IMG/M metagenome (GOLD analysis project Ga0209631, IMG submission 184752) | Pelagic Microbial community sample from North Sea - COGITO 998_met_08 (SPAdes) (version 2) | ecosystem: Environmental > Aquatic > Marine > Neritic zone/Coastal water | place: Helgoland, sampling... | reverse complement strand
CATCGGCACTCGAGCCGAGCGATCCCCCAGTTGGGTTGTAGCATCACATGTGTATGTTACCACACCATATGAGTAACCCTTCGGTATCTATATCATGCCAATTCGGCCTCCTCAGAAAACCACCTCCTCGGGGTGATTCTCCTCAGCCCTTCCCCCATCATAACGTGCATAACAGGGTGCTAAGCAACCACCCGACCTTCCCCCCGTATAAGAAGAAATCGGTCGTTAAAGGTCCGGCTGATGAAGAACAGTCTTCGTATTTCCGACCTTTTTAGGCCCCCATGGGACTGAATCTATGATTGAGCGGAAAATTGAGCCAAATTACCTTGCACCACATCATCGCTTCCGGCGAGTTTTAAGGTCGCAATTGCTTGAGCGGGCTGACCCAGTTGGAACATAGCGACCGCCGCCGTATTCAGGCCTTTAGCGGAGCCTTCTTCACGTGCATTGTGGACATTCATGATACCCAGAGCTTTCTCAGAACGACCGCTTTCGATGAGGGCGTGAGCCAAATTAATCAGAATTTCACCGTTGGTGGGGGCGTTTTTCGCTGCTTCCCTCAGAGCCAAAATGGCGGATTCAAACTGTGCTTCAGCGAGTTGTTGTTGCTGAGGATCTACATCCGTCTTCATGCTTGAAGCCCGTTGAAGTAAGGCAATACCGTAATTGTTGAAAACCTCGGGACTGGACGGTAATCGGGACGCCATCCTCTGGAAGCTTCGCGCTGCTTTCGACCATGATTGCTGTTGCATTGCTTGAAATCCTTCCTGGAGAAAGGAGGCCAATTCAGGGTCACTACCCACGTCCACATTGAGTGCCTGGATAGGGTGGAGGTCGAGTTTGATGGAGGGCGTGACTGCTTGAGAGGGCGTGGCTTCCAAAGGAGAATAGAATACAGCGGCAGGAGAGTCTGTCGAATGGTCATACACCACAACATCGTCATCGAGCGAAGCATAACTTACTTCAATCACTTCCTCGGTATTGTCATAAATTTCTTCGTAATTTGGAATTTCAGCATCAATCTTCCAATATGCAGGCACGTCCTCTTCCTCCGTGATGGGTGCTGGAGTCACCAAACGTGCGGAATCAAGGCGAACGGGTTGTGATGGTACGGATTCTGGCAAGGCAGGCGGAGCAGGTTGCTCCGTTTCCAATGGTGCTTGGACGGGGGGAAGTTCGAGCATTGATTCCACCTCGACATCAAACTCTGGCGATGAAGCGTTAAGAGGAGGTCCTGGGTGAACGACTACCGGCACGGGTGGGGAAGGAGGGACTTCAACCTCGGCAGGCACAGCGGGCGCAGGAGGAAGCGTTTCTACAGGTTCGACGGGGGGCACTGGTGCTGACACTTCTGGTTCAGACGTTAAGGGCATGCGGCCTTCGCCAGATTCCGTTGAATCGAAAGGTATCCCCTCTGCAAAACTACCGATGCCAAACGGCAAATTTGAGGAGTACACGGTGGATTCACCTTGAAAACCAAAGGGGAGACTGGTGGCCTCAGACGACTGAGCCTCTCCCGCATCTGGCGTAGGAGGCTCAATGCCTTCCAATTCGTACCAGGATTCTGCTGCCTCATCCAATCCTGGAACATCAGTAGGTAAAATCTCCTTGGAGTCCAATGTGGTCGATAAATCGTCACGGTGTTGGCTACCACAGGCTGGGCATGATGTCCCCCGAAGGGAGAGTAATCCACAGACTCTGCATTCAAACATAGCCCTGCCTCAGCCAGCCCTCGTCGCCAAAGGACTTGAACTCAACGCCCGTGTGAGCGTCGCTCACTCTTCTTCGGCACGGAGAAGTTGCGCTGTCTTGGATTTGACATCAGTCACCAATTCGGCGAGGCCATCCATTTCATCATCAACCAAGGCTTCTGAGAAGGATTTACCCTTGCTGTGTCCACGTGCGAGTTGACCAATAATACTGAGTAAGGTAACTCCAACGAGAATGAGCTTAACGAAGTTAGCACCTCCGTCTGCCCCCACAACGAATACCAATAACATATAGAGAGACACGATGAAGGTCGTGAGGATCATAATTGGGAATCCAGCTCTGAAAAATTCATTGAACGATATGGGGTAACCAGCATCCTCTGACATACCTGCTGTGACTACGTTTGCTGAGGCTCCTATGAGGGTCCCATTACCTCCAAGGCAGGCTCCAAAGGCCAACGCCCAAATGAGCGGAGTCAGAAGATATTCGCCAAGGTTGTAGGAGATTTGCAGAACGATTGGAATCATGGTTGCCGTGTAGGGAATGTTGTCGATAAATGCAGAGGCAACAGCAGAAACCCACAACACGATGAGAATCGCAGCCGCGAGGCGAACTGTTTGACCGTCTCCAGTATCACTTCCAAAGAACTCGATGGCCTTTTCAACGTATTCTCCAATGAAAGCGATAACGCCAATCTCCTGCAGTGAATGTACGAGGACAAAGAGCCCAGCAAAGAAGAGGAGGGTGGACCATTCAACATGGTGCAAGGGTTCCTCAATCTCGTGTCGGTCGGTAGCAAGAAGCATGACGACGGCTCCAACGAGTGCAATCCAAGATACTGCGATGTGGGTGATGGGGTGAGCAAAGAAATTGATAATCACGAGTGCGAGAATGACCCCCGCTACTTTGAGCATCGCTGGGTCTTTGATACCATATTTCGCCTCGAGTTCTGCGATATCACGGATTCGTGTCCCTGAGAATTCATCGGCGTAGAACCACTTCAAGAACATGAAAGAAGGCACGATGCACATCAGAATACCAGGCGCCATTTCGATGATGAAATCATTGAATGTCACGCCATATTGCGCCAAATCAATACCAGCACCATTGTTGTAAGTAGGGTCGACGTATTTGCCTCCCTCCGCCTCAGCAATCTTGCTTGCAGAGAGGCCAGATCCAATCATGATGTTTGGAGGGTCACCAATCATGGTTGCCGCACCACCGATGTTCGAAAACAAGACTTCAGAAATGAGCAGAGGTATCGGTTTAATGTCGAGAACCTTCGCAAGTTGAATGGTCACAGGAGTCAGCAACAACATCGTCGTGACATTGTCCAAAAATGCCGAGAGTACTGCTGTCACTGAACAGAGAATCACGACGAGCGTCCATATCGATCCTCCGCTCTTTTTGTAAGAAAGAACAGCAAAATACTCAAAGACGCCCGTGTTTGAAAGGATACCCACCATCACCATCATTCCGAGCAGAAGACCGATGGTTTCCCAGTCGATCATGGTCGTGATTTCAGCGAGGGTGAAAGTGTCCTCTACGGCATAATAATTTAGAGCCAACACAGCAAGAAGGCCGCCGACTGCAGCGGCAAGTGTTCGGTGGACCCATTCAAAAATAATCAGCGCATACACACCAAAAAGAATGGCAAGACCAACCCAAATGGCTTGAGACTCGAGGCCGTCTTTGATGTGAACTTCAATTCCGACCCCTCCGCCGCCACCGGCCTGAGTATATCCTGTAAGCAGCATGAACCCAACAAAAATCAAGAGAAGAAATGAAACTTGCCGACTTCGATTCGTGAAAAGGTGCGAGTTCATAGCGTGACCTCAGTAAATAGAGCCACCCGTATTCACTCTTTGACCCTTTGCTTCACTCGGAATCAACTTCGCCACAAAACACCAATGTTTCCACGCTGTAAAACCAGAGTCGATTGAGTTTGTTCTGCGATTTGAGACCAAACTGCCGAACGCTGTTCACGTTCAAAAAGACCTTTGTTAACCTTGATTTTTACCAGGGAACGAGAGCGTAATTGCTGGCGAATCTCATCCAATACAGTTTCGCTGAGTCCTGACTTACCAATTCGCACACTGGGGCGAAAATCACGCGATTTTGCTTCTCTCATGATGTGGGCTGGAATGTTTGCCATTCAATCACCTCGTTGGACCATCCGGGCTGCGCGATGTGCTTTTGGACCCGCCCCATAGCGACGAATATATCCACAGCGAAGACACGTGTGAAGACGTTGGCCTGCCTTAATGCGAACACGGAATTGGGATGTGAAACTGTGGGATGCCCAGCATTTACGGCACACTCGAGAGCGCACACGTGGCGGAAGCGTCAATCGATGGCGTTGAGACACTTTGGAAAGATGCACAGCAGCAGATTCAACGACATCCCTTGGATGCTCGGCCGGGTTAAGAAGAATCGAAGTGAGGTGCGATTGGGCAAGGAGAGCCTTTTGCTCGCGTTGTTGACGGGAACCACGTTGCTTACGGCGGCCCATTTGAAACCCTCACTCAAGTACGTTGAGAAGATCAGTCGTGATGTCATCAATCGCACGATCTCCGTTGACTCTGTGAAATAATCCACGCTCTTCATACCACGAGGCTAACGGGGCGGTTTGCTCATGGTAGGCTCCAAGGCGAGTGAGAACGGTGGCCTCTGTGTCATCTACACGGCGTTTCTCAACGTATTCACCGCATCCGCACCCGGCTGGTGGAACAGGATTGAATGTATCGTGATAGACTGTGCCACAGGTACCGCATGTTGAACGTCCGCATATTCGCTCAACGATTCTCTCGTCGGGTACCTCAATGGCCAGAACATGGGTGATCTCAGTCAGCTCACTCAGCGCTTCAGCTTGGGGGATGGTACGAGGAAAGCCGTCAAACATCACTCCATTTTTGGCATCATCCTCAGCAATTCGTTCTTTGATGAGACCGAGGATGACATCGTCTGGCACCAAAGCCCCACGGTCCATGTAGGACTTCGCTTCAAGGCCAATCGTGGTACCTGCTTTGACAGCGGCACGTAACATGTCACCTGTTGACACTTGAGGAAGGCTGGCGTGTTCCATGATTCGCTGTGCTTGTGTTCCTTTTCCAGCACCGGGAGGTCCAAAGAGAACGATACTGCCCATGGAGAAGGGTGCACACTCCACCCTTTCAACGTTGACACGGTTTCAGCCTTGTCGATTGAGCCATTCATGGCCGTAATGCTGCCATTGCTCCATCGTCCAACCAGAAGGCAAGCCACCGGGGGGAAGAGGTGGACCATTCTGGACAATGGGTTGGCTGGGCATAGGCTGGGGTTGAGGCAAGGCCGGCAATGATTTCGCAGCGGGAGGCATGCCAGCAGGTGGAAGCCCCATTGGAAGTGCTGAGGGAGCGGCTCCTCGTGGGGGCATGCCTGCTGGAGGAAGACCTGCCGGTACTTGCGCAGGCATAGCTGGAATGTCCATGGATTGCATGATGGCTTTGGCGATTTCATCATCACTGACCTCTCCACTTGTCAAATCGTCAACTGCATCACCCAAGTCAAGCGCACTGTTGCGACGTTCATTCAGAAGGTCAGGGCTGACATGCGTATTGGGCGCTACCAATTCCAAACCATCATCACCCATTTCACCCGACTTTTTCATTCGACGGCCCGTGATGACCAAACCAATGAGAAGCAGTGCGATGAGACCGAAACTGACGGCGGGAGGCAGGATGCTGAAGAGACCGCCATCACCAGTAGCGGATTCTACACTCACATCAAGCATATGTGAGGCAATGAGGTCGGTCGCTGCAGTGATGTTGAGGTGGAATTGTCCAGTAGACCGACTGACAGAATCGAATGGCATCAAGGTGACCACAACGTCAACCGATTCACCAACTTGTAAATCGGTGATGCTGGCTATACTCAACTCCACCGACCAGTCCTCACGAATCATCTCGTCGTTGTCCAAAAGAACACCTGTGAGGTCAGCATTCAATGGAATATTACCATCGTTCCGCACCAGGAATGTGAGGGACCGACCGTCCTGACGAGAGATGCCCCGGAGTGGTTGTTCGCTCTCGCTTTGAACGGTGATGTTAGCAAAAGAGGATTCACCAAGTGCAACAGTCATCATTTGACTGGATTCAACAACTCTACCCGCATTGGACCCAGAAACTGCGATCAGGATTTCAAATGCGTTTTGGGACGCTGGTTCTTGTGCAGGTGGAATGAGGCCGAACCGCACGATTTTCTCTTCGCGTGGCTCAAGATAGAGCGTGGGGTTTGCGAAACCTACCTGCCACCCATCAGGTGCTAAACCATGCGTCCAGTTGAGAGTGAGTGCGGTATTCCCGGTATTCTTGACGACGAACTCACCGTATGAATAGACATCATCTATTTGGACTTCAATCAGCGACTGGGAAGGAGGTGTTAGGGAGACGCCCAATTCATCACGAACAATCAGAGTCGTGATGTTTTGGATGAAATTTTGATTGGACCGTTCTGTCCGAATGGTGTAGGTATTTGAGTCACCTTCTGCGGCAGTTATTGGAACTGCCAAGACGAGTTCAACCATGGATGTAGCACCTGGCGCCAATGTAAGCATGACTTTCCGTGAATCCTTTTGTGTATCATAGCGAACTTCCATAGCCCACTGCGGGTTGTCAGGAAGAACAGATACCTCCAAATCGACGGCAATGTTTCCAGTATTTTCTACAGATACGTTCAGGTGAACCTGTTGGCCGCTGTCGACTGAGATATCATCGGCAAGTTGAGAAGGTCCAACCCTGCCATCGTCATCGAGAACGTCAACGTCAAAGGATTCTTGAGGCAAGACCTCAATGCTGACCGTTTCCGTGAAATTCATCGTTGGATCGGTGAATGATGTGACATAACAGGTAACCTGGTCGGTGTCACCCGCAGCAGGAACTCCGTTTGCAACAAGAGGTACGATGATCCGGATTGACATCGGCAAATACTCGAGAATGTTCAGAGGTTCAAAGTCAAGTTGCGAAGAATTTGACCCACCGAGCATCAATTGCCATCGCTGCTCAGAAGAACAATCGATGCTGTATTGTGCGGGTGCATTTCCAGTATTCCGCACAGAGATGGAGAAGAAAGTTGACCCTCCGGGTTGTGCTGATAGTCCACTGCTTCCCGCTGTTACAACCTGAACTTGGTCGATTTGCTCAACATTGATGGTCACACGTTGAGTATGGGTGACCGTTGGCTGGAACTCGTAACGAGCGATGAGTTCAACCACATAGGTGCCCGCTCGGACATAGCGGGGGTTTTCGGGATTTGAAGTGAGGTCTGCATCCAAGTCTTCAAGGCGCAGGTTGAGGGTTTTATTGGCGTCCTGTGTACCTTGTGAGGTCAATATGAAGTTTGGTGTTTCGTCAAAATTTCTCGACCAAAGGTCTGTACTTGGCAAAAAGAAATCGTCACGGCCGGGTGCCGGAATTTGAACCATTGAGGTCGAAACAAGGACGGATTGATTACCCGTTCCTTCGTGTAAGATAACAAGCGGAATGTCGATACCTGAATCGTTTCGGACATCCAAATCTACAACAGCATTGTTCGAACGCTCTTCGGGAGTCTCTGGAATCGTCCCGTCGCTATTTGCAACCACCACGCGAACACCAAGCGCGGTAACTTCAACATCTTGCTGCCAGATGTTGTTGTCCGTTCCGCTGGTCACATCGTTCATTTCGGCGACTTGGTCACCCGTGTCAATAGCCAAGCGAAGTGAATGTATTCCCGTGGTCGCAAATTGATGGAAGATGGTGTAGGAGTCAATCATTCCTGGACCGAGGGATGACCGGGTAGATGTTGCCAGTGTTTGTTGAGTGGTGAGGTCTTCCAAGATGATATCAAACTCTCCTGATATGCTGGTCCCTTGGTTTGCCCAAGCGAGACGAATAGATATGAGATCGTTCTTCAACGGGCTGGGAGATGAGGTGAGGATGCTACCGTCAAAAACCACCAAATCGGCTTGCGGTGTTGGCGTTGCAACTGCTGCCATCACGAGTCCAAAATTTTGCGTTGTACCGCCGCGATGCAATACTTGGATAATCCACTGACCTTGACCAGATGGCAGTGTACCTGGCGCGACACGGATTCGCTCGACGTTATTTGTATCGTCAGAAGAGCCACCCGTAACCGAGAAGCCTTGTGAAAATTGATTGCCAAGCCACTGTGTGCCCGATGGATCGATCAGCACCAAATCAAGGTCATTGACCAATCGCTTCTGATTGTTCGGTGCATTCGCACTACCTGCCTCATCGGTCCAAGCCAAAGTGATGTCAATCCCGTGAGAAGGGTCGAGTGAAAATGAATAGAGCAAACCAAATCCGGGCTCAAGGGGTTTGTTGTCGTCAAAGAAGGTGTCCAAGACCGTTGTACCGTCCATTGGCATGACGGTTCGCTCAAGATTCACCTGCCCCCAACCTTCGAGACTGTTGGGGATGTCAGGTGTATCTAAGTCGGTTGCACCGTTGATCATGGCGGCTTTGACTAAGGCACTCGATGGTGAACTCACACCGGCTTGTTCTCGAATGAATTCACGAGTCAATGCTGCAACACCGGAGGCTACTGCGGTTGCTTGTGAGGTACCTGATAGAGACATGTAGTATGCATTTCCACCAGCATGCGCCCCTGTAAGACAATCAGGACCTGCCGGATTTTGAGCTTCTTCAGCCAGACCGGAACAGATACCTACTCCGGGAGCTACGAGGTCGGGTTTGATTCGTCCGTCGAGGCTGGGTCCTTGTGAAGAAAAGTTCGCAACAGCGCCTGCCTGAGCGGTTCCCGAGATTCCGGTCGTGGAAGCGCCAATGGCGATGACATTCTTTGCTGTGCCAGGTGAAGTGACTTGTGATGCTCCCGATGTACCTCGGTCTCCGACCGAAAATAGTGGTGTTACATCTTGACGGTCGTGGACGAAAATGTCAACTGAACGGGCATCTGCAGTGTACTGTCCGTAATTTCCATTCAGCCCCCACGCATTCACTGCGATGCGTGCAGTCATTTGTTCGGCATCCCGGAGCAGGTCATAGATTGAACCGATCCTCCCGAAGACGCCTGTTGGGTCGTGTTCAAGAGCGTACATCACGAGGTTGGCGCCGGGTGCGATTCCTCGTGCGTCTGTGTCACCCGAACCGTCACCAAGTACGGTTACTGCAACGTGCGTGCCGTGTCCTGCGTTGCTGTCAGCGGGAGAAGTGTCCAGTCCAAATTGAGTATAGGTTGCGGCAACACGCCCCGACAAATCTGGATGATTTTGGTCCAAACCTGTATCGGCAATGGCGATCATTTCTCCTGAGCCGTCAAGGGTGAAGCCAGCGTTGTCCTCAACGCTTTGAACGCCTGAAAGAGACCAAGCGATTGCATTGTGGACTTTCATTTCAACACTTTCTTCACTCCAAATGATGCGGCCATCATGAGCGACATGACGAATGAATTGAAGATGAGAGGGAGGTGAAACAAGGGCTTGACAACTCCAAGCATCGCACCATGCTTCGACCGCTCCGAAACGGATGAGGTCCGTCGCTAAATCACCGTATCCACCAAGTCCCAAATCTGCTGCAGGAAGGATGGAGACGTAGCGTTCACCTTCTTGAGCAGTCAACAGTTCACTCTCGAGACGCCATCCGGGCTCTTGAGGTCCACTCCACCGAACCCGACTGTCTTCGCTGAGCGCCTGTAGTGTGGACATTGGTGCATTAGGGAGTCGAACAAGCCAGCCTTCATCGTGGAGGGTGTCGAGGACCTTGAGATTGTAATCCGATACGAGGTCAGAGAGGACTTGCCCGTTCGCATCATGAAGTTGAATGATGGCCAAGCCCGTATATGCTGCATCGTGTAATCGATGTAAACTCGGTGGGACTTCAGGACCACTTGTTTGAGTCGGGTCAAAGCTCCCCGCTGCGAGATGAAGAATACCCGATGCATCCTTCAAGTTCGTCTGAACCATGCTAGCATGGGGCATTTCACCCCAATGCTCTGCGGCTAAATCCAACAGTTCGGCCTCTGAAAGCGGCGTTGCTTCCATCACATTCATGCCTGATTCAGACTCAATTTGAGCGGATGAAACTGTCGAATTGATGGCCTGAGAGAGGGGCGTCAAAATAAAGAGAAGGAGTACGAACAGAAGGCTTGCTCGTGAACGCATACCATCGGGAGTCCCACGCCGCTTTTGAATACACCTCATCGGTGTGCTGACAAAACTTCAGCCTTTGATTACAATCCGTTGTAGGCAAAGATGGCAGCATCGGTTTTTTCAACCGATGTTCTCCAGTCAGCCTCCGTCCCCATCAGTGCTCTGATGGCGTCAACATTTTCTGGAATGACATCAGATTCTTGATGAATCGCTTGGAAATAATAGAGGGTATTACCGTCAAGTTTCACACCGTCTTCCCATACAAAAATTTCGTGGAGGTCACCCCATTTTCGCCCAATGTCACGAGCATATTCCATCACTTCTGCAGTCGTTGTAATGTTTGTTTCTTTGCCGTTCATAATGATGATTCGTGGTTGTTTCGACCAAAGGGCAAGGACACTTTCTGTCGTCAAGCCGTGCCCGTCTGGAAGAGTCGCTACGATGGAATGGCAGTGCATGAGCGTGGTCGGAACGGCAACAGCCATTGAATTGATATCGATTTCTGGCTTGACAGTCATCACGTCAGGACCATGATGCGAGGGAACTTTGAGAACGGGCTTAATCGCATTGATGGGCCCTTTTGCAGAATCACCGGGATCGGCTGCACGTCGAATCATGGTGCATTCCACCTTGAGCGAACCGCAGTGTTCGTAAAGCGGCACGAGTGTTCTCGAAAGACCCGTTGTATTGCAAGAAACGACGCGAGTTCCTGCTGCATTCATGTTCTCTTCATGGTTGGCAGAAGACGTGTAGGACATTCCGGCCATGGCATGCTTTTCACCACCCTGGAAGATGTATTTCACACCGGCACGTACGTAGGTTTCTTTGTTGGCGGCACCAACCTTTCCCGGAGAACAATCAACCACAATATCGGCAACCGCAAGAAGGTCACTCAAACCACCATGGCACGTATATCCTGCATCTGCAAAAGCGGCGATACGGTCGGCATCATCGAAGGTGCAGTACAATGGAAATCCTTTGCGAACAGCCAAGTCACAACCAAATGAAGGCCGTGTTTTTGTCACACCAATGATTTCCATGTCATCCTGGGCATCGACGGCGTCAGCTACCCTCTTTCCGATTGTTCCGTATCCATTGATGGCAACTTTGATGCTCATGACCCTCTCCATGCTGTGCTCTGTAAGAACCTCAATAAACACTTCTTTTCCCGAAGACGCCGCAAGATGTGGCCAACCAATCAAATAACCTCTCGCCGACGAGAACCATAGCAGGATATTTGTGCATGAGGTGCAAGGAAGTGCTATGGCGGATGTGTCAGAGGTCGTTGCTCGCTCGATGAGCATCAACGAAAAATTGGGTCCACGCTTGCAAGCTGCAGCTGACCAAAACGCAATTTTACGAATTGGTTGGACCAATGCGGGCGACCCAGTTCCCAAGAATGGTGAACTCGGTTTGTGCCCCGCACTGCCAGATGGCGCCCGTATCCGCGCCCTCGGTGTTCTCGGCTCATGGGTAGCCGCTTTCGGAAGAGGTGGTTCGTTCACCTTACAAGGCGATGCCGGAGGCTACCTCGGCGCATCCAATCAAGGCACGACCATCGTTTGTGAACGTATGGCAGGTGATTTCACCGGCTACATGATGAAGTCAGGTTCCATCACGGTGCTGGATGGGAGCGGAAGCGATTCAGGAGCATTGATGGACGGAGGCGTTCTCATCATACGAGGTGCTACGGGACCTCGCATTGGCGGGGGCATGAGCGGTGGTTTAATCGTCATTCACGGAGATGTTGGCCCCGACCCTGGTGCTGGAATGACAGGAGGGCGTATTGTCATCAACGGACGATGCCCAACCCCTCCACCAGGTGTTATCTTGCGTCCACTCAAGAAGAAAGAGGTCACAGAGATTAATGCCCTTCTCGATGATGAAAGCCTGCATGTGCCAAGTGACGCCGTGTGTCTAACACCCCAACAAGAAATGAAGGTTGAGAGCGTGGGTTTTGCAGTTTCATCCGGAGACCTGAGTCAAATTGGTTTACTCAACGACCAGAAAGAACGACTGCCTCCCTATGCTACGGTCGATACGGTTGCACTGGTCGGGGTCAAAGAACATGTGCAATCTCTTGCCCTACCCTTGCCACTTCTTCCGATGCTTGAACACGGCACGACCATGTTGGCTGGTAAAAATCAACCTGATGAATTGAGTACGGTACTCAACCGTCATCCTGCCATGGTCGAACACGAACCGAGAGCTGTTGATATGTTGTTAATACATGCCACCAATCTTTCTTCGCTTCCTGATGATTTGCCGAAAGCCGGTGGTTTTGCAATCGACCTTGAGCGTTTGCCACCAATGAATGCAGAACAAATTGACGGGTTATTGGTGGCCGTGCGGGCACTCACCAAACCGAAGGTTCCCGTGATGTTCATTGACGGTATCAGCCGAATTGAATTACTTCATGAAAAAGCGGCGTACCATCAAGTCGATGTTGCGATGGCTCGTATTGAAGATGGTTCAGGACTTTCGGAGGCTGCCTCCCTACCCATGATGGGCCGTTCTGCCAAAGCACACCTCTCTGGTGAAGAAATTCAGACGGGTTTGATGCTCGGTTTCGCTGCGAATGCTCACGACCTCGCCGTATTGGCCGCTTCGGGAATTAACATTGTATCGTGTGAAACACCCATGGCCGAAACCCAAGACATTGGCTACTGGCTACAAGGAACCCAGGGTGACCTATCGGATGAATTACGACGTATTGGTTTGAACAGTATTGACATGCTTGACCGCAAGCACCTCAGAGCATTGGACCATGAAACAGCATCTGTAAGCGGCCTCCGACTTGCAGGATATGGCCGCCCGCTTCCGCATTGGTTTGCACGTTAGGTGAAGGAATATGCCGACCATCTCAGTTGAACAAAATCTCTTGCGCCATCTTCTAAGTCAACATGGTTTAACCCATGATGTCGAAGCAATGGGTGACCAATTACCGTTGATGGGTACGGACATAGACCAGTGTGATGATGACACTTTGAACATTGAAATCTTTCCCGACCGGCCTGATTTGCTGAGTGGTGAAACCCTGGCACATGCTATCAGGCCCTTCCTTCACGGAACAAAAGCCACACCGGAAATGGAAGTCAGCCCAAGTGGCATCTCTATTGAAGTAGATGCGACGCTGGCTGAAGTCCGACCTGTGATCCTCGGAGCAGTTGTCAAAGGCGTTGATATTCACGGCGGTGAAGAGGAGATGGAGGCCTTCATCAAGTCCTTAATGGACCATCAAGAAAAACTCCACTTCGCTTTAGGTCGAGGGCGAAAGCGGGCATCCATAGGCGTACACGATCTCACGTCCCTACAAGCTCCTTTCCGGGTCGTAGCAGTCCCAGGAACAACCGAATTTATTCCTCTTGGTGAAACCTCACCAATGTCCATCGATTCAATTCTTCAGCATCACCCAAAGGGAATTGATTACGCCCATCTTCTTACGGGGATGAACAACTTTCCCTTGATTCTTGATGCAAACGATGCTGTTCTCTCCTTCCCCCCGATCATCAACGGACAACATACCACCGTCAATCACAATACAAAGGAGTTCTTTATCGATGTGACAGGATGGGATGAACGGGCTTGTGAAGCGGCGTTGATGTTGGTATGTTTACAACTTCAAGAACGCGGAGGAAGCGTATTTTCGGTTGAGATTACGACCTGCCACGGTCAGACCATCCAGAGCCCAGTCGGTGAAGGAATCTCGCACCATGTGCCCGAAGAATTGGTGGCCAACCTCTTGGGGCGCTTGTTTACAGATGAAGAACTGCAACACGCCATCAACCGGATGGGCGGCCAATTTAACGGACGGCGCCCCGCTCTATCAAACGCCCCAACAAAAGCACAGAAAATGGCTGAAGCCTCTGCAGGAACATCACTTCTTGATTTTACCATGCCCCGATGGAGATTCGATCTTCTCCACCCTGTGGACATGGTTGAGGAATTAGCGATCGGTCACGGATACGAAGACCTCGGAGAAGACAATCCGAAGGCTCAGTTGACCGCACAACCACGCAGCGACCACAACATGCGCCGCAGGTTACGGGAATCAATGCAAGGATTGGGTTTTATGCAGATTCAATCACTAACACTCTCCAACAAAAAGGACCAGTTTCACAGCATGCGTTGGGAAATCAACCATCAAATCACCACCATCACAAATCCAATTACCATCGACCATACGATACTTCGGCAGCATCTGCTTCCAGGACTCTTACGCTTACTATCGACAAACCGGCATCACGATTTACCACAGGGAGTTTATGAGTTGGGTAGCGTTGTTCGCGACCATCAAAACACGGACAGGTTAGCCTTCATCATGGCAGAACGCTCAGGTGGTTTTGCTGCAGTAAGAGGGCGAATCCAAGCATTGTGCAACGACCTTGGAGTCACTTCTTGGCATGCGGAGCCGATGGAGGCAAATGAAGGGCCGTGGCTTGCAGGTCGAGGAGCTAAATTAATCATCAACGGTAGGTGGGTTGGATGCTTCGGTGAAATCGACCCTGCTGTGGCTTCTTTGTTTGAATTACGCGTCCCGCTCAACGGAGCAGAGATCGATGTTGCAGCACTGATGAACCAGGTGACCGATCCCGTCTGAGTGGATAGCATGTGTGGCCGATTTGCTCTCGCTCGACCTCTTCACGAGGTGACTGAGAGCCTGATATGTGAACCGCTTTCCGACCTCACACCCTTCAAACCTTCATGGAACGTTGCCCCCCAAACTTGGACTCCAATCGTCACTCAAACGGCGGTTGAAGGAAATGATTCAGTCCAGCGGCACATGCGGTTGATGCGTTGGGGATTTCGTCCATCATGGGCTCGACCATCAAACCGTGAACCGATCAATGCACGAAGTGAAACGGCACACGAAAAACCAATGTTTCGCTCGGCACGAATGCATCGAAGAGGACTTCTTCCCGCCGATGGCTGGTTTGAGTGGATGACAACGCCTCAAGGAAAAACACCGTGGTACCACTACAACATGAACGGCTCTCTGAGTTACATGGCAGTTATTTTTGACCGTTGGAATGATGGTGAAAACATGATCGAATCCTTTGCCATCCTCACTCGCGAATCAAATGAGGATTGCCGACCGGTACACCATCGTATGCCAGTATTGGTTCAACCGAACCAAAGCAATGCGTGGCTCGAACAGGGGACGCTTCCTCCCGTGCCGGGAATCGGGATCGTTGACCGCCATGCTGTTGCGAGAGACGTCAACCACGCAGACCGTGACCACCCCGGTCTTATCGAACCCATTGCAACGCTGTTTGATCAGGAATATGGCGTGTAAGTACCATCGCTGGATTTGGTGTGCGGAGTAGGTTCAAATTGGCCGTCCTCTTTTCGCTTGTAGTGATAACCATCGGTATGATGAACCCAAGTAAATTGAGGCGTGTCTTGCTCAACGACAGGTTCTGATGTATTCGGTGTAGGTTGAGGTGCGGCGACACCGTCGTAATGCACGGATTGGTCTGTGGCTGCCTCAACGGTAGAAGAACCATCACCAAAGAGCGCAAGAGCGTCTTTGTAGGCATCTGCGTCAACTCCTTCTTGTGGTGGGCGGGCATTTGGGTCCTCGCCTTTTTTGTAAACAATCGGGGCGGGAGGAGCCTCGTCGACTTGTGCGATTGGTTCCTTTTTCTTGAAAGGCCAAATTGGTGCCATGACAATCCCAAGGTGCATCTGTTCATAGAACCTACGAATGAGTGGAAGCAGAGGAGAGGTCACTTCAAATCTAAGGCCTTACACCCCATTATCATGCGAAGCATCGGCCTCATTCTCTTGTTGGTCTTGCCTCTGCTTTGCCCACCTTCCATCGCAGATATCGGCCACCATGGAAGGGAAGGAGAAACGATTGGAATTACATCTCAAGAAGAAGTTATAGTTCATCAAAACGAAACCGTAAGCGCATACATTACCGTGCACAATAAAGCAACGACCAATCAAGCCATAACCATCTCACCTCTTTTCTTTCCCACATCACTTTCACCGGTGAATCTACCGCTTACTGAAACGCTGGTTCCTAACCATCTCAACCAATTCGTATTCGGCATCAAAGCCAATGCAACGGCGAGTTTCACAACTCATCAAATCCAACTTTCAATCAGCACAGATCTCGATGCTACATTCAATGAAACCGTTACCATGAACGTCACTATTGCACCCTATTCTAACCTCAACTTTGGCGTTGAGGGAACAACGTCATTAACGGTAGACGAAAACGTACGCACCTCGGTTGCCGTGAATATTTCCAATAACGGCACCTATCCTGACAATGTCACCTATTCTTTGTACACGCAATCCAATTGGAATTGGGGTTGGAATATGGCTAATCAAAACGGTGCCGAGGCATCTACGATACTTTCACCCGAAACATTGGCCTATGTTTACCTCTGGGTGGATGTGCCGGCAGTTGAGAACGGTATGCCCTTGTCACAAACGGGTCCACTGTTCACGCTTTCTGCCACCTCAAGTTTGGATAAAGCCACAACCTCATGGAGTTTTGAATTGCTGATGAACGAGAAAAAGAATGTTACCATTGACGAAGTTGATGAAGACATCACACTGGCACCAAACGATGACGGGCGACTCAATGTCGTCGTTCGTAATGTGGGAAATACGCCCAACACACTCAACATTTCCCTGCAGGGCGTGGACGAAAACGGCGAACCATTGGACGGTCTTCTACCGACCGACCGATTCAATGTAAATGGTTGGACTGTGGCATTATTCGGTGGACTCGAAGATGTTGAACTCTTGCCAAATGAATCGAGAACCATTGAAATTGGAATCCAATCGCCAAATCTATTCGTCGGGGAAATCTATGTTCAGGTCCAAGTCTTTGCAGACGGTGCGAAATTCAACACACGGAATGCTCAGGTCAAAGCAACCATTGAACGAATTTCCTCTGGTAATCTCTCGTACAGTCAATCTGGGTGTGATTCAATCCTTCCCAATCAATCCTGCGACGCGTCACTGGAGGTGCTCAATACGGGCAATTCATACAACTCCTACGCCTTGCGCACGGGTGCAATCACCGATGGGTTCTCAGTGGTTTTGCCCTCGGATGTCTTGTTGGTCCAACCCTATCAAAGCAAGACCTACCCCGCAGTAAAGATTTTTGCAGAAGAGCAGGCGTTAGCTTTCCTCCTCGGTACTGCAACCATCGAAGTATTGGATGACACGGGCAAGGTCGTTCATTCGGTTGAAATTCCGCTTAAAGTGGCACCCGAGATCAAATGGTCCTTCCGTAACATCGAAGAGCAGGTCAACGCCAAAGGGCGGTTATCCATTGCGATGGAAGTTCGTAATGACGGTAATGCCGTTGATGGGCTGCTTATTCAACTCCAATCAAGTCATTTTACGCCCATGGGATTCATCCCCCCGGATTCAGCAATTTATGAAGATGGAGTCGAATACCCGCGCTCTTTTGAAATCAACGACATACCATTGGGGGCAAATTTCACCATTCGTGCGTGGGTGGATTTACCTCAAGACCAAACCAGCAACGGAACCGTTTTCGTCAACACCTCAATGCGTTCTCGCTTTGCACCCGAACTTCCATTTGTACATACTTCAAAAGGCGATTATCTTGGTGTTGAGTGGCAACCTGTTGAAGAGGTTGATGAGGGTTTTAATTGGTCTTCGGCTTTTGAAACTACGGTCGCTTATGTCAAAGCTTGGGCTTTTGTCGTGATCTCCATCGCAGTTGCTGGAATCATCATTTACAAGGCTGTCATTGACCGCGAGCGTCGCATGAGCGAACAATCCATCCTGCCCTACCAGCAGGTCGATGAGGGCGCCGACGGATGGTTGAAGAAATTCAAAGGCGGCGAGCCTGAGGATAACCGACCTCCATCACCGACGACGTTCGCTCCAACAGGCGATTTATCTACCATGCAAAGTTTGGTTCAAGCCCAACCTTTGCCAAGTCGTCAAGACCCTCCAGTGGAACCTCGACTCGTTGAAGCCGCTTCCCTCATTCTTGGCAAGGACCTCGAGGGACAATCCGAATCCCAGCCAAATCCAACTTCATCAACGCAGAGCACCATCGAACCGCCCCAGCCCGTCCCCTTACCTGTATCGGAAACAAAACCGACGCTTGCTCAAGAAACCAAATCATCACAGTCAGCCCCGCAGGATGACCTTGAATTTTGAAAGGGATATACCATGCTGGTAGGAATTGATGAAGCAGGACGGGGCCCTGTCCTCGGCCCGCTGGTCATAGCGGCATGCGGCATTCCCGAAGAAGAATATGAATTACTCATCCAGGCTGGAGTCAAGGATTCAAAGGACCTGTCACCAAAACGTCGTGAAGAACTCGAAGCCTGGTTTTTCGAACAAACCGAACACAAAGGTTGGGTTGCATCAATCGTTTCATGCACACCTGAACGTATCGACTTGGCCATGCTTGATGACGGTCTCAATTGGCTCGAAGTACGAGGTTTTAGTGAGGCGATCAACGAACTCCCCTGCCGTGAAGACGCCCACATTCTTGCTGACGCATGTGATGTCAATCCGCAACGCTTCACGGACCGAATCAGTGAGCGGATTGAGGGGTGGCCCTGGAGCAACAGTACCATGACCAGCGAGCACAAAGCAGACCTCAACCATCCGATTGTTGGGATGGCCAGTATTTTGGCGAAACAGGAGCGTGACCGTCAAATTGAGCGGCTCAGGCTTGAAACAGGAATTGAGGTTGGTTCCGGCTACCCCGGCGATCCGAAAACAAAAGCAGCCCTACAGCATCTCATCAACCAAACGGGCATCCACGATGAAGTTCGATGGGGGTGGGCTACCGTCCGGCGATTCTGGCAGGCAAATCGAAAGGGAGATCTCCCCGTGAGAGGGCAACAAAGAACGAAGCAGCAACGTTTGTTCAAGTGAGATGATGCACGCATTTGATGAGGGGGCCCTGCGTGCGCAAAACGATGGGCGATAATTGGGAACCTGATGCAACCACGCGAGATTTTTTCCGTCATCTCGCCTATCAAAACGCAATAGAATATGAGGGGAAGGGCGCTGTTGGCTCAGTCATTGGCAGAATCATGGGGGCGCGAGCGGATTTGCGCCAACACGGAAAGGCAGTAACTGCACTGGTCGGTGCTGAAGTAGCCAAGGCCAATGAAATGGCTGCACAAAACGGTATTGAATCACTGCGTGATATTTTGGCGAATGAAGCACCGGAACTCCTCCAAAAGCGTGAAGTTAAAGTCCGTCGCGAAGGTTTACCTGACCTTGAAAATGCAGAGCATGGCAAGGTCGTACTTCGATTTGCACCTAATCCAAACGGACCTCTTTCTTTTGGACATGCAAGGGGTTTGGTCATCAACAGTACGTACCGTGAAAAGTACGACGGCACCTTCATATTGCGATTTGACGACACTGATACGAAAGTCAAACCACCAATGCTCGATGCCTACCGAAGCATTGAGGAAGAAACGGAATGGTTGATTGGAAGAAAGCCCGACCGTGTTGTGATTGCCTCCGACAGAATTGAGGAATATTACCAACATGCTATGCAAATGCTTGAGGGCGGATTCGGCTATGTTTGTCGTTGTTCAGCCGAGGAATTCAAGGTACATCGTGTCGGAATGACGATTTGCCCGTGTAGAGGCCAATCCAACGAAGATAACGTAGTGTTGTGGAACTCAATGCTCAAAGGTGTCTTCAAACCCGGTGATGCGGTTGTTCGCGTTAAAACCGACATGACACTCAAGAATCCGGCCCTGCGTGATTGGCCTGCTCTCCGCTTGCAAGATACGAAAGCGCATCCACACCCTCGACCTTCTGTTGCCTCAAATTACATCGTATGGCCGTTGCTTGATTTCCAAAGTGCAGTCGAAGACCATCTTCAGGGTGTGACCCATATTATCCGTGGGAAAGACCTCATGGATTCTACACGTAAGCAAAAATTGCTGTATGAACATTTTGGGTGGTCCTATCCCGAAACGATGTACTGGGGACGAGTCAAGGTACATGAATGGGGTGGATTTTCAACCTCACAAATGCGTAAGGATGTCGAGGCTGAACTGTACGACGGATGGAGCGACCCTCGTTTACCTACCCTTCAAGCCCTCAAAATGAGGGGTATTGATTCCAAAGCATTGCGGTCATTCTGGCTCGAATTGGGAATCACACAAAAGGACATATCCGTTCCTCTCGCCACGCTGTATTCCCACAACACGAAGGTCGTAGACGGTACAGCACCACGCCTAACCTTTGTTCGACATCCGATCACGTTTACTCTGGAAGGAGAGGCCCCTTCTGAGATCTCCCTTCCCGTTCATCCCAACGATGCCTCCATGGGAGTGCGAACATGGTCGTTAGGTTCGAAAGAAATTCTCTTGGAGGGCGAGGATCTTGAAAAGATGGATTTGCGCCTCAAGGAATTCGCAGATGTAGCCTTGAATGATACGATTGCAAGCATGGGGTCAATGGAACGAAATGACAAGCGCCCCATCGTACATTGGCTTTCTTCCGACCAATGCAGGGAATGTATACTCCGCTATACGAAAGACAACGAAATTCACCATGTCAACGGCCAAGTAGAAACCCATGCTTACACGGCTGGAACCATCGTACAGTTGGAGCGCATTGGTTATGCCAGAGTGATGGAGGACGATTCACTTCTTCTTTGCCATGAAGACCACGGCGAAGAAAATGCTTAGGAAATTACATAGGTAACCAAAGCAGTCAGCAAAATATGAGCAAGACCGTTGGCGACCTCAATCTTGATGACGAACACACTACAGTTGGTATTGACGATACCTTGCAAGAAGCTGCGTTGCGACTTTTGACAACGTCGGGTGGAATCGTGGTGGTTCTGGACGATGACCAGCATGTCAAAGGAGTCATTGGACAACGTCAATTGATCAAAGCACTAAGTGAAGGCGTGGATGCTGCTGAATCACAATGTCACAGCCATATGGAAATGGATTTCATGAAAGTCCATCTCAACGACCGTCTCAAAGGCGTGTTGAAGGACATCAAAGAACGTACACCCCAGGCGGTTGTTGCGGTTGATGAAAACGAAGAATTTGTAGGTTATTTCTCACCCAGTGACTATCAAGAAGCTGTTGATTTGGTAGCCAATCTGAAGGGCCTCAATCTCTAATTTCAAGCAACTAATTTGATGGTGCGCTGACATCCATCACAGGCAAAACGATGAGGGCGTTCTGTAGTCGTTACTGCATTCATGACCTGACAGGCAGGGCATGGGATTTGAGGATGGACCGGTTTCTTTCGAGTGATTCCATTGGCTAATCTGGGACTCGCAAAGGCCGTGATCCACCAAATGAGCGACATCATTAACAATCCGCCTCCAATGAATTGAAGTGGATAGCCGAAGATGAATATGAAGGCAATTACTGGTATGAGAATCATTTCAAAATACAGATACGTTCGTTGACGATTACGAGAGATTCCTAGTCCAATCATGAAAGCACCAATGGTTCCAAGGAGCGTTAGAATGCTTAGAACGAAGGGAGTATGAATGAGGTTTGAGGTCGGTATAACCGTGAGGGAAAACTCTTCATTTTGATCAATCCCCTCCCCCTTCAGGGTGACTTTGTCACCCCACGGCATGCGAGATACCGAGAACTCAAATGCATCCGATTCACGCAAGCTGCTCTTGTAGAGAGAAGTTGTGAAAGTTGAAGATGCTTCCAACTCAAGCGTGAAACTTTTCCATAAGGGAGCAGGTTGTGCAACCGTGAATTTGCTCACCAATTTCATCTGAACCTCATCAATCCATTCAACCGTTGAGAAACGGATGGTCACCGGGTGATTGATGACTGCATTTTGACCGTTCAGGTCCACTTCAATTTTCACCTCGTTAAAGGCACGGAAATCACCGAGCAATTCATCGGAATCCAATCCCAGACCCGCCGTGAGGTACAAGGGTGCGAGATTAACGAGTTGTCGCTCAAATTCACTCAATTCAACGGGCTCAATGAACCGACTGACACGGTCTTCGTCCGTGACGGCTCCAGCACTGAAGGCTCGGAGCATGGAGGAAAGAGCAGGGTTATCATCACCAATGTGGTCCATTCCCCAACGCATCCAGAAGGCAATTTCATCGTCGACAGTGATTGTTGTCACCCGTTCCAAGGCCAACTCTTTACCATCAGTATCGAGGTTCATGCGAATGTCAACATCGAGGAAACTTCCACCACCATCTGTTCGTAGCGGTTCATCTGGCGGATAATATGTACCTGTTCCTCCACCGGTGTCAAAGGTCTCGATCTCGAATGATGCAGAGCCTTTGAGCGAGGGTTGGTCTTGCTGAAACGACAATTCAACTTCGACTCCAATGGTTTCAACGCCTCCCTCTGCATCTGACCAAGTCCACGTCACTCGGACGGTATCTCCTGAGGCAGTTTCGATAGGGTCTCCAGTTACTTCTTGGCCGTTGACTCGTAGGGTAATGGATTCCGCTAATGCCAGGGTAGTGAGGCCCCAGGGCGAGTCAAGACGAACTCCAAGATAAACATCGGAACCTTCGATTTCAGGCTCCAGCATGAGGATGTCTAGAAGCGGAATCGTTGCTTCGAGCGATGAGGCATCATCTTCACTTCCCCATAAAAATTCCAATTTAGCATCTGCACCTGGCACGCTGAACACAATGGCTTGAGCCTCGAGTTCAAGTTCAATGTTTGAGGTACCTGTCGTGGAAAGTGATTCAACATCAATCTCAAAGGTCAGCGAACCCGAACCCTGCGCCAAGAAGGAGGAACCAGGGTCGGTTTGTGCACTGAAACTTTTCGACCCAATGTTGACTGTTGCAGTGGCATTGATTTGAACACCAGCGGCATTTTCTACCGTATATGCAATGGAAAAGGTCCACGTCGAGGATGGAATGTCACCTTGCCACAAATCTGGCATCATCCAGCGCCCCAAACTTTCTTGCGAAGATATGGATGATTCGACCGCGATGGATTGAGACTCATCACCGAGTTCCGAGATGAATGGCGTCAATTTCCTTTGACTGTCACTGCCTAAAAGATATAATTCAACGGGAGAGGCATCGCAACAAACCAATACTTCATCCGAGGTGTCAGCCGAAACCGGATTGGTCATTGGAATGAGAACTGTTGCAGTAAGCAACACCGACAGAAACAATGCCAGCCTCATAATTCCTCAGGCCTCCTACGGTTGGTGGGTTCATAACTTGAACTCACCGAAGTGAAGGAAAAGCATCAAAGTGCTTTCTCAAGCAGGTCGCCGAGCTCTTTCTCAAAGAGTGTGACAAGTGCCTCGCCAACCTCTCCTTGAAGATCGTCTGGTAACAATCGCAAACCGAGTCTCGTAGCAGCCCGAGTTGCTTTGAGTTCGGCGTAGATGCTACGGGCTTTGGATTGGAAGTAATAGCCAACTGCTTCCTTAATTTCAGCCTTCAATTCGGGGTCTTCCTCTACTTTTGATCGGATATGACTTTTCAATTCGTCCTTGACTAAGTCCCTGAAGGCCTCAATGACGAGATCTTCGGTCGAGAGTAATTCTTGCAGTTGACTTTGGATACTACCCGTCAAGAGTCGCTCAATCGCCATGGTGAGTCCAAGAGGCCGTGAGGTTTCAAACCGTCGCTTCATCTTGAAGCATCAACGAGCCTGTTCGTAACCAATCGTCAAGACGTTGTGAGGCATAAAGGCGAGAAGCATCAGCATCGATGGGCCATGCATCACGGAGAGCGTCCGCTTGACTCGCCAAATCAATTGCTTCCTGTCCCACGATCATACGCTTCCAAACGAGTTCTTCCAATCTGGGGGTTGAAAGACTCGAGTCGGATAAACAAGGTAGGATCAGTTCGCTCAAGGCCTGTTTGCGCTCATCAACATTCATTCCAGGCCAGGCTTTTTGCAATTTCACCAAACGACGTTCAGGGAGATGAGGTATCATACCCTTGCGAGGTTCACTGACTTCAGGTAGGGGTACGAGTCGTATACTACCCTCTTCTTTCAAGTGAAGGAGGGCTGAGGAGTGAATTGGGTCAAGGCTCGTGTCAAGTGCGCCACGCAGCCACAAACCAAGCGAGAGATAGGGCCTTAATTTTCTTACACGACGACCGTTCGGAGCGAGAAGGGCAGCGATGGCAGCGCATTGAATCACACAGTCCAATGAACCGTGATGGATGTGGTGTTGAGTACCCATTTGCACGCTCGTAGCAAGAGGCACAATTTGGACGTCCCCCTCATCGGAACGGTCTTCTGCTTGCCATGTATCTTCCTCGGAGTCAATGAGAACGTTCACACCAACTGAAGGGGATTGGATGTCCAGAGATTCATCACGAGGGCGATGATGTTTGGGCAAGTAGAAACGACGGCGATATTTGATGCCTGCATCAAGGCAAGCCGCTTCCAATTGCCCCATGGCGAGGAGGCCTTCGAGATTTGCAGGAGCATGAAGATGGATTAATTCACTTGATTTCATTCGTTCAAGGTCAGCGTTCAGCTTATCGCTCACGGGTTGAACGAAGGGGCTACTGAGCAAATCGCGCATGGACTATCGTTCATACGAAACAACGACACCAAATCAAGGTGTTCATTTCTGTGGATGAATCACTCGACCATCAAGCGGAGTTCATCACGCTTGTATCGCCAGTCTGCAGGAAGACGGCTCTCGGCCTTGTAGTAATTTGCGAGACGGCGGATTTTAGATTCGGTGATTTCCAGAGCACGCTTGTTGTGCAAGTCCTTGTGATTGCCAGAGCCCAAGTGGTTGATGATGGCGACTGCTTGACGCATGAGATTCATCATGTCTTCAGGGTAAGCACCACCCATTTCGTTCTCGGCCAAAACTTGGCCAAGACGCTTGCCGAGGACCAAGCGGACGTTGGGGACAGCGTGCTTGTCACGAAGAATCATACCAATTTCAGAGGTTGATTTTCCACCTTTGGCGAGGTCAAGAATGATGGATGTAACGGCATCTTTGTCCGTATTTGACCATTCAGGAGCTTCTGTAACATGCGGACGAGTTGAGCCACTTTGGCCTTTACGAGACTTGTACATACGTGCCATAGAGCGTCACCAAGCGACCTTCCGACTTATCTCCCCTTCTTAATCACTCCGCACCCTACGAAGCAGCCTGTGAATCTTCAGTTTACCTTTTTGCGTTGGTGTGATTTGGCAAGCGTACCGGGTGTACCTGCCCATTCCCAACCCGGCGCAACTGCTCTGGCAAGACCGACGACAACCCCGTTTTGGTAGACGAGGAGATCATCGCCACAGCGAATCATTGGGTCGTAGGATTGCACCATCTGTGCAAAGACGTCCCCTTTCCAAACCGTTTCCTTGATGAGATGAATTTTGGGGAGTGCGTCATGTTGGGCCAGGAGGTCAACAGAGGCTCTGGAGAACGAAAACCCGTTACGGTCAATAGACCAGACTGCGATTTGTTGCCCATCCAATTCCAAGCGCCACCGAGGCAGCTTACCACGAACCACGATGCCTTCGCACCACGCATCGTTCTTCATTGTCTTACGAGCGATGCTTTTGAAATGCTCCAGGAGGCGATGGCTGTTCTTTTGATTGCGTAATTCATAGGTTTGAACCGCATCTTTGACGGCATCGGTTAAGTCCTGAAGAGCATCATGATTGGTCGAACCACGACCCTTGCGTGTATTCACAACTTCAACGTCGATAAAGCCCAAATCCATGTTGGTGTGGTTGATGATTCGTTTGTATCCGGTTCTCTTGACAAGCGAAGTCAACATTCGTTCAACTCGGGCCAATTCGTCCAGCGTCCAATCGCCCGTCACTGGCACGTCGTAATTCGAGGCTGGCCATACATCCTCGAGGTCACGGGGGACCAAACCAAGAGGAGAAGTCATCATGACTTCATGACATCCTGTCGACTGAATGGCTCGAATAAACCGACTGTGCGTCTTGGATAATCGATACGGTTTACGTGCGGAGCAAGGGAGGAGAATCATGACCTCACTGACGGGACGGGGAGTTTGGTAGGATGACGTCATGAATTGCTCCCATTGTTCAACCAACGGGTCGCGCAGGGCGGATTCGCTGAAACATGCGAAGAGTCGGTCAGCCCGAACATGTGATGAAAGAGCGTCCTTTTGTTGACTCACGAGATGACGATGGTGGCGTAAATGCTCAACTGATTTCGGACTTGAAAGTGATTGCCGTTCGGCAAGGCTTGAAAGTGTCCCGTGGACGAGCGCTGCACGAACTTCATCGAGTGCCTTCATCCAGTGATAGGCTTGTGCCTCCATAACGAAGGTTTCGTGCTCAAGAGGATACCTCGGACCCTGCTGGGTCAATAGCACCTCATTCGCACTGGCTTCACGGCTACGCGCCATGTCAAAGAGGTCAACTCCCATGAGAGTCAACAAGGCCACATTGTCTGGACCACCGATACCTGGTGCCCAAAGCAGGGCGCCTGGGAACCGTTGTTTGAGGGCGAGAATCGCCTGAGATAATTTCTGACCTTGCCCAGCCAGTTGAACTGCATCGGTGAGGACCACGATGTCGGGTGAAAGCGACGCGTCAAGCAGACCCTCATCGTGGTTCATGCGTTGCCAGGACACGGGAAGAAGCGATGAGGTCCCTTGTTCCTCTCCAGCATTGGCATCCTCAAGTGATGGCGGAAGGACGTGGCCGACTCCCACCGAATAATTTGGACCGATTTCTGAAAAATCAGGTGCAATAAATGCGCCTCTTGCCCTCATTTCAAGCGTGGCCGGAAGGGTTGAAGTGGAAGTGGTACTAAAGGCTGCATAGGTCACTGGCAGAACGACATCGTCATCCATGAGCACCAATGATGGAGTGAGGCTTGTAGGGGATTTACGGTCACCCAAACCCCACTGTCTCGAGAAGCGATGACGAAGCATCACGGTACGTGCCAAGCCCTCGCCCATGATGGGTCGGGGTCGCTCGTCTTCTTCAAGGGTTTGAACCCAAAGAGGGGGGTGGTTTGAAAGTCATCACCGCTACGCCAAAGCATGGGAAGGCAATACCACAGAGCGGCCGCCCTGCTCCTCTTGGGGCTCTTCTTGATGGCTGCGCTGCCCATTCAGGCTTCTGCAGCCATACGAGATTTAGATGAACTTCAGCGCATCAACACCCTTGACCTCATCGCAGGAGATACCTATGTTGCGACCATTTCCGTCCAACCCAATACCAGCACCATGGTGACGGTAAATTGTCAAGCGTGTGAGGTGATGTTGGAGCATAGTGATGACTCCGCCAGCGACGGTCAGCGGGTGGTATTGTTTGCAGCGAATGCAAACGAATTGACCTTCGAACTCAGCAGTACGGTTGATGAGACCGTTCATTTCTCCCTCACCACGAACATCTCAGACACCAACCCAACCATCCGCCCAAGTCCATCCTCTACAGCAGTATCTCACGAGGTTGGTCGCTGTTTGAATGCAAGCATGTGCATGGACACCGATCGTGGCACATTAGCGGGCATCGATGATGGTAATCTTGCCAACCTTCACCATTCGGGCACCCTTGATACAGAACACGACGAGTACGTGATTGTGAATGCCTCAAAGGGTGATACCCTTGAGTGGCAATGGCTTGAATCCAGCCATGACCTCAACCTCCAAATGTACTTCCAAGATTCTGAAACCGAACATCTCATGGAGAACGTTCACCACCTGACTGCCGCCTTCACCGAGTTGTCAGGAGACCCACCACCCTCTTCCTGGTGGACTGCAAGTGATGATGGACGATTTATTGCACGGCTAAGCACGGGCATAACCCCGTCCTATTGGAGCGCTCATCTTTTCCTGTTTGAGGCACAACCAACGACTCCCCTTATCGGCCAAGATTTACGATACGGAAGCGAAGTACTCGGGCATAATTCAACAGTCTCACCCCTTGACTGGACCCAAACACGCTACCTGGACCTCCACTCACGACTGGGCGATGTTCATCTGCAAGTGGACCAGTTATTGGACGGCAATTGGGTCGAGGGAGAAGAGCAATTCTTGCTTCAGGGAGAATCACTTCGAACCTACCCCTATCCGGGTATCGACGGTGGCCGAGTCATCATCAAGGAAACACCCGTGTTTGCCATCGAGTTCAACATGCATGATTTCAGCGACCATGCGGGCCTTGAGGCACCATCAATACTGCCTTCATCACTCAACATCAACAATGCTTCATGGCCACTGTTGAACCTCACAACCAGCCTCGAGGCGGAATTCACCCTTGGCGTCCATGATACCGTGGACACCTATCGATTGGAGGTTGACGGTTGGATGGATTCGATTCATTTCCTCCAGTTCACCATTGAGGGGAACATCACGAATCTGGAACTTCAAGTTTGGGACATCGACCAGGCGACTGGGGAAGTTCTGAATACGGACATCACCCGACCTGCTGCAGACCAACTGAAACTCGGACTCCAAGTAGGTAGGGGTACGCAATACTTGCAAATACGGTTCCAAAATGCATCCCAAGCCACGCCTCATTTGTGGGGTGAAGACGTCCCCTCACACGCCTACAGAATCACGTCGACCTACGCCCTGGTTGATGAGGGAGAAGAACCATGGTTCCCTCCAAGTGAAGATGCTGTATTTTGGGGCGGCTTAGCCCGATGGTTTTTGGGAGCTCTGTTCTTAATTCCCGTCCTTTATTTGGCCATTGACATCAAACGGGCGAAGGACTTCGGTCGCCAAATTATTGAGAAAAAGGAACGACTTGCTTGGTATAGTGCACGATTGGACTCTGGAGAGCTCAATGTGAAGTCCTCACAGAAAGACATCGCTCGTGCCCTGCATGCCGTTGCTCAATTGGAATGGGAAGATGGAATGGATGCATGGGGTGAACCAACGCTACATCACCGTACTGAACATCTCGCTCTCGCAGTTTGGCGAGTAGACTCCCGTCTCTCCAAAGTTGAACTAAGTTGGCCTCTGGTGATCGGACTTCATGTGATTGAAGGTGATTGGGAACTTGCAGCCCTGAGGTTTGACGCTCCAGACGGAGAGGCGTATCAAGTCGTCTCCGTTGAACCTCGTTTTTTACATCAAGGCGAAGAAGTCTTCTTGGATACACTGAGTGAAGGACATCGGGCATTTTTGATGGTCGAATTACAAGGAAGCGCACCATCGGTTGACATTGAATTGAACGGCCGAATCAACAATCAACCCTTCGCAGCACGGATACCAGAAACGCTACCGAGGGCTTTGGAAGAATCATGAACTACGTCGTTCCTTAGCGTCGTCGATGATGCTTTGTTCGAGATCGTTTGGACTCAATTGGTCACGAAGCGTTGCCATGGTTTTCTTGGTACCTTTGGGTATTTTTGCAGGCATGTGCAGTTTCAACAATACAATGACATCGCCCCGACCGCTACCACGTTGCCTTGGCAAGCCTCGTTTTTTGATTTCGATCGTTTCGCCAGAATTGGAATTGGATGGAACCTTGACGACAAGTGGTTTGTCATCGAGATGGGAAAGGGTGACAGTCGTTCCCAAAAGAAGGTCGGGATAACCAAGAGGAAGAGACATAATCAGGTCAGAACCACTGCGTTCAAACCAAGGATGCTGTTCAACTTCGAGTTCAATGAAGAGGTCGCCACTTTCCCCTTGGCCCTGAGGAGCCGGTTCACCCTTGCCACGCATGCGGAGGCGACTACCATCTTCTGTGCCCAATGGAACGGAAAAACGCAGGGTGGTACTTTCCATTTCTTGCCCCTTGCCCGAACAGGCATCGCAAGCATTCTCGCTCACGCTTCCACGACCTGAACATGCATCACATGGCTGAACGGATTGTTGTATGAAAGGTCCAACTTGTTGGCGCACACGAACTTGTCCTTGTCCAGAACACCGTGAGCACGTGACCAAATCACCGCCATCGGCACCCGTTCCATCACATGAACCACAGGGCTGAGGCAGGTCAAGAGTCACTTCTTGGTCAGTACCGTTCAGCACATCAATGAGGTCGATGGTATGCCTGAGAAGAATGTCGGAGCCCCGGCGACTGCGTCGTCGTGAAGAGCCACCAAACATCGAAGAAAAGAAATCTCCACCAAGGATGTCTTCCAAATTGATATTGAAACCGCCCCCGCCAAATCCACCGAAGGGATTGCCCTGAGGACCATCATGTCCAAATCGGTCATAATGCGCCCGCTTTTGTTCATCGGAAAGAACGGCATAAGCCTCTTGAATCTCTTTGAACCGATCCTCAGCATCTTCTTCTGTGCTCCGGTCTGGATGGTACTTGCGAGCGAGCCTTCGAAAGGCATTTTTGAGATCACCTTCACTGGCTGAGCGTTCAACACCCAGCACCTCGTAGTAGTCTCGTTTGTCTGCCAAAACAGTGCCCCCTTACCGCTACGACGAGAGGTCTGCTTTCAATCTCACGGGTCGTTCTCTAAAGATCAAGACCACAATGCGGGCAAAATCGTTCACTGGGTGTGACCGGAGATTGACAACCAGAACAAACAGGGCCTGCCGTTTGGATGCGATTGCTGGCACTCGGCGCCTGACCCATCATGGCCATGCTCTCTATTGATTGTGAAGGCAAGGTTTTTTCTTCACCAAAGGAGGAAGAATCACGTTCTTGTCCCGAAGATGTAATGACCGTTTTTACACCGCCAGAATCACTCATGCTGGTCATGTCAATTTCGGTTTCATCATTGCTTTTTGTCAATCGCAACGGTGCAATGGGTCGCTGAGCCACAACGGGGGAGGAGGATGCAGTGGCTTTGAGCCGTGCCCGTCGTTTTTCTTCACGAACCGCACGTGCATCTCTGCCAAAAAGTCCGGAAATCCCGTCCAAAATTTGGTCCATTAAGCCTGTTTTGCGGGTAGCACCGATCGTCCCGGTGATAACTTCATCGTCAAAGGATGCTTCACCAGAAACACGTGCTGATGCCTTGCGGACATGTTGTGATTCTGTCAGCATGCTCACTTCGACGCGTTCTTCATCTTCGAGTTCCATTTCTGGAGCCTCACTCGAGAAGGCAGCCACACTTTGATTGAGGCCTGCTTTGGTAACAGCGTCCATAGTCGGGTTGAGTTCAACATTGGTGTCCCATACTCCGCGTTGTTCAGCCTCGTAAACATGCTTAATTTTCTTCATAGCCTTCGCACGATTGTATTCATGGTCTTTGATCACGCGTGATTTACGAAACAGTACAACACCAAGAACGATGGCGATGAGGTACCACCCGTACATCAAGCGAGGTTCCAATTCAAACATCGCTCGAAGTGGTTGAACTGAAAGGTGGGTTGCACCCATGAGGAGGAGAGGCAACACGGTCAAGCCGCGAGAGGTCTGGCGCCTTGCTTCAACCATCGAACTCATTTCCTGCTTTTGTTCATGGCTCATGTATCTATGGGCATGATGTGTTAACTACGATCACTGGGCATCCGACCTTTTCGAACCAGACCGTCAATTAATCCAACTGAGAATCCTGTGTGCAATATGAGGAGCGAAAGAGGTGTACCTACAAGGCACGTAATGTCCTTACGGAGAATACTTTGCCTCAGCGATTCAAGGGATAATACACCGGCGTAGAGACCCGCTCCAAGCCACCACCATGGAAATCCTGCTAGGGCTAACGCCAAGGTTCCAGCGAGCCCAATAAGCGGCAGAAATTCTTTCCATTTGGCCCGCTTGGGGTATTTTTTCAAGACTTTTGTACGCCAAAACCCATAACGATGACTCATTTTCCACCATTTGCCAAGGCTGGTGCGTTTTCGCATGGTCACCTCGCTATTCGGTGAGCGATACAACGAATATCCGGATTGGAGCAAGCGCATTGAAAGTTCGCTGTCTTGACTGGTGAGATAGGCCTCATCCCACCCGCCGACCGCCTCAATCACATCCCGCCGGTGCATGACAAATGCAGGGACTTGGGTCGGGCCAACCGTTGCGAAATCACTGAATTGGCCACCGCTCTGACCAAAAGGCGAATGGAGAGCGGATTCAATCCACGTTTCGACATGGTTCATTGATGTCGTCGGAGAACATACTTTGACACCTACGCCAGCAAGAGGTTTGGTACTGAGCCCTTCACACTCGTCCCAAGCCCGAATTCTCTGCTCAAGATGTGTCGGTTCAACACTTGCGTGACCGATCATTTCGATGAGAAACTGCACGCTGGTCGGTAGATGCTTCATCGCTTCATTACGTCCGTGAGCAACGGTCCGGCCGGGATTCTCCTTGAAGACTAATTCGGGCGACTGCTCCGTCGCGTACTCTTCCTGAAGGTCGCGTATGATGCTTTGAGTTCCGTCGGTTGAACCGCCATCAAGAACCATGACCATGTGAAGCGAAGGGTCGATGTTTTGCTGCATGAATGAACGAAGGCATTTCTCAATGTGCTCTCGCTCGTTCAGGACGGGGATGACCGTAGCATATACTGGTCCGTCCGCGCCACCCATGTGGCAAAAAAAACCCGAGAGATTTTCACCCTTTGCCTTCATTGGAGGAAGGGAAGGTATGTTCTTGAAGGAAAAGCATGTACCCGAAGCATGGTTGGGGGGAGACTTCGCTTGAGCGGAATCGGTGAAGGTATCTCCATCAACATTGCAACACGTGTCTCAGGTGCAGATTCCTCAGATAAGGTACTACAAGCGCTGCAACATCTTTTTCCAGATGCGGCCAATGATGCAGACCCTCATGAACCCCACTTTGGTCAGGGAAGCGATGAAGATTGGCAATTTCTCAATCCATCGATGACCACCTTCCTTGGTGCTTTGCACGAACAGCGAATCCTTGACACCGCCCTTGACGCAATGTCCAAACACCTCAACAATGATTCAACATCCTTTGAATTGAGCCGTCAGGCCGCATCTGTCGGGAAAGTAGCCTTTCCAATCCCGGGAGATTCTCCCCTTGGAGGTGTATTCCGTATCGAACTCAAAGGCGAAGGATTGGCACAATGGATTGAAGCCGCCACCTGGCATCCGGGGCGAACACAAGTTCCACGGACCATCAATGACGAACGCACCATGGACGACGACGGTGAAGCATCCACGTGGCATTAATCCGAGCGAGCGAGGTGGGCATCCATCTCTTCATCTCTGCCAGTCCAATCAATGAGGTTGCCCTCCCCCCCCTGCTTCCACATCCACTGGTCGTGAACGCGTAGTATGGGGCTGGCGGTAGGCTCAACCAACTCACACGCGATAAGATGAATCATGAGAGAGACATCTCCGTTGGTGTGGACCCATGTTCCCAGTGGGTGAGTCGGTCGCACTTCAAGATTCAATTCTTCATTAAATTCACGAATAAGAGCAGCCTTCCAAGACTCATTCTGCTCAATTTTGCCTCCGGGAAATTCCCATGTCCCTTCTTGATCTTGTCCAGCCGAACGTCTGGCTAACAGGTGCTCGCCATGCTCGTTCAAGAGACAACCTGCAACAACATCGGTCGGTGGGCGAGGTGTTGGATGAAGCATGAACGCTACCGTTGTTTTGACGAATTCAAGCGCAACATCAAGGTCGATGGCCGTTTCAGCAGGGAGGTGCAAAAAGAGCGCAGGTTTGGGAAGGCCTTTGGCATCATCGAACATGCATGCCAAGGCCTCGAGAGTTCGATAATAGGTCTCGTTGCAGAGATAAGCTCCTGCATCAGTGGATATTTCAAACGGTGAATTGAAGCCTTCTTGCGGCCAAATAGAAGGGTCAATCCAGCAGCCTCTATCACCATCTCCCGTCAAGGTCTCGTTGGAAATCTGCCGACCTGCATTATCAGGAATCCGCATATGAAGCAGGTCTTGTGCCCTCCGCTCAAAGCGAGGAAGACTACACTGCTCGCACAATCCAAGGTGAAGTATTGCATCCCACGACTCACCTTGCTCAATTCGACGGGCTGTTTTGACGGAACCTTTTTTGTCAACCGACAGAATGTCAAAGGTGAAATCAACTTCAAAAAGCGAAGCATTCCAAGGATGGTGAAGATTCATCAAACCAACGAATCGCTCGGCAAGAAGAGAACTGATGTTCGTAGCATGGTCTCCAAAGGGTTCGAATCCCGTTACGAGAACCTGAGGTCTGGCCATGACTCTGCCTTGGAGCCCCAGTTATTCATCCATACCCTCCATTGAAGGCGTCACCTTGACAAATGAAGGGCTCCAGCATCGAAAGCATGGAGGAAGAGTTGGTTGTCCAGTTCTCTCCGGAAGAATCGCAACAAAAGAAGGGTCTATTGCCCGTTCGCGTGGTCAAGGAGATTTGGAGGGAAATCACATTTGGCGTAGGCACATGGGGGGCTTTTCGACCCATTCTTGCCGTGCTGCTCTCCATTATCCCATTCCTTTACCTCGGACAGCACTTCAACCGTGAGCACCGACGGGGTATGGATTGGTTTTTGTTGCAAATACCCCTTGCCCTTACCATTGTTCTGTGGGTTGGCTTGTATCTGTGGTCAATCTTCGATGCCTGGCGTGACGCCATTGCATTCAAGTCTCAAACTCGGGACCATAGTTGATCACGAATTGGGATGGACCCGTCGGCTAAACCCGCCAAGTCATTACGGTCATCCGTATCGAAGTCATTGGGCAGAGTACCGAAGATGAAATTGACAATATCCGTTGATTCCACGGCCCAGTACATCACTGAGTCATCATTATTGGAGTGGCCAGGATGGTCTGCATCTTCATGGTCGACGGGAGATTGATAGACTAAATTCACAAGACCAAGGAGGTGGCCTACTTCATGAATAACAACACTGTTTTCCACATCCTCAACCGAGGGGCGGCCCAATGGACCTTCTGCCTCATCAATGGAATCACCGAAGAGAGCGACCGTTGATGCATCAACAGCTACGCCCAGCACCGAGGCTTCTTCGTAACCGCCTGCCGGGAAGATCAATTGCCAACGAAGCGTTGAACCTTCAAGCGGAGAGGCGGTTTTTTGATCCCAAGCCTTCGAACGAACGTCTTCTGCACTCCAATCACCTTGTTGGCCAAAATTCACTTCTTGAAATTCAATACTGATACCCTCAGGTTTGTCACAAACGCTCGTTAACCGCTCAACAAGAAGGTCAGTGCTGCTCGCCAATGGTTTGTACCCCGGTTCATAATCAACTTCTACAACCATCGATGTATAGGAAGAAGAGGTGAGACATGCTAAGGTGAGTCCACCGGGTATGCCTTTCCGCTCAGGGATGATATCACCGAGGTCATTACCCAAACAACCTGCAAGGTTGGTTGACCCAACCAGCACGGCGAAGAGGAGCGTCAGTAGAGTCCGTCGGTCCATACCCCACCCTCACGAGCCTTCTTTTTCAATCTCATGCCTACCAGTCTTCGGGTATGTCAAGTGGGGAAAAGAGTTGCCCGGGGCCTTTGGCCAAGGCCAGTTGAGTGCGTACCAAATGTTCCCATGAACGTAATGCTAAGAGCGCTTCGATAATGGAGGCGTCAATTTCAATCAGCGTTACTCGAATGAGTGTTTCAAGGATATCCATTCGTTGTGAATCCACAACCTTCATCACTTTTTCAACAGGGAAATTAATGTCGGAATCTGCAGCTTCAATATCGAGAGGCCATGGATTCATCACGTTGTCAGTGACGCTTTGTTGTGCGTTGTTCAAATGGTCCTGAAGTGTCGTCATCAGGGCTGAAATGTGTTTTTGCAAAACAAGAGCAACCTCTACCAAAGGCATGCTCAATTGATTGATGAGATTGACCATCCGCTCTTGAAGCGTGACCAAACCATCGATGGACGCATCATCCGACAAGGCATCACCTCAGTTCTTTGAAAGTGCGTCAATGAATTGCCAACCGTAGGAATTCCATTGCTCATCAGTCCATCCATCGGGAAGTCCTGTAGGAGGCACCGGAGGTGGCGATGAACGGTCCATAGCAGGTGCTGCAGCAGGGGCAGGCGGAGCCGACGGTGCGGCAACTGGAGCCGACATGTTGGGAGGAGGGGGTTGAGAGGCGGCAGCGATGGTCGGTACGACCTTTTGATCTGCCATATCCTGTACAACTTCCTCAGTTTGGTCCGCAGCCTCCTCCTCGGTTTCTGGAGCGAGCATTCGTCGTCGTAGAACAAGAGCATACATGCCGAATGACAAAGAGGTGAGAGCGATGACAAACAACGTCACACTGAAAATATCGTCTGATAATTGCTGCGATAGGGCTTCTCCGTCTCGCACCGTTTCTTCCTTGACCAAGAGGGATTCGACACTTTGACGATCCATTTCAACACCGTCAACGAGAACCAAAACTCGGTACTCAATTGCGCTTCCTTCTTGGGCATCAGCAACCACGGGGAGAGAAGCGGTAAACGTCTGTCCAGAGGTCACTTCAACACCCACCGTTGAACGTGTTGACCAATAACCGCCTTCAACAAGTTCCTGCAGCGCAAATTCAACCTGACCGTTACCGCCGAGATTGGTAGCCGTGACGAACATTATTGCAGTTTCATCAGCATAGGGGCTTGGATTATCCCATTGAAGTTTCGTCCCCTCATCTTGGAGGTCAATACTCGGGCCGAGGAGAGCCAAGGGCCATGAGGCAAAAGGCTCCATCATGGAATTGGAGATCGTATCGTATGGATTACCCGCTTCATCGGAACCTGAAACCCAAACATCGACCGTATAGGAGGGAAGCAATGTCGTTGCTCCAGCATCGGTTAGATCCAACTGTCCGCTCCAAATAAATTCTGAACCAAATGAAATTACATCGGGCAAAAGGATACTACCACGAGAAATTTCTGCTTCACCAGCCTTGACACGGTAGTGGAGTACCGCATCTTCATTGAAATTGAATCCATTCTCATCATTGGTGATGAGTCGAACCTCGAGAAGGTTGGCTTCACCGATGGAAAGAGGTGACCCTGATGGAACCCCGTTGAGAGCGATACCGCCAATGGTGGGACGTACGTTGTCAACAGCGAGGCGGACACGAGGTGCGAAAGCGGTCTCATCCAGTGCGAGGCCTGGGAGGTCATCCATGCTCAATCGGAGGTCCAAACGACCAGAACGAACGGAAGGAACGAGGAGGTCTAAACTGAACTCCCCATCATCACGAGTCGATGTACGCCAGTTATTTTCAAAATCTCCGAACACGACATCAAATGCGCCAGGAGGTGCTGGTGTTTCATCTTCAGAGAAGAGGACGCGTCCGGATACTCGGAGGGCTTGACCGGCGCCAATAATTGTCTCAAAATTCTCTGCATTGTAGTGATTTTCACTGTTACGCAATTCGATGGCACGTATGTGTCCAGCCTCTGTATCAAAGCGGAAATCGTTGTCCAAACTCCACCAGTCATCGCCTAAGCCTTCTGTCACCTCAAAACAAGGAGTAATTTCCCCTTCATTGCACGGCATGTCCGTTACACGGATTCGAGGAATGAAATGGGACTCTCCGTTGGTATCAAAGGATTCGGGGAACATCCATGTCAACTGGAACCGAGCTTGGATGACAACAACGGTTTCGTTGTTTTCTTCCACTTCAACCGTTGAATAGAGATTTGAAACTGCAATGTTGTCAGAACCGGACACGATGGTGGCTACTGGTTGTCCGTCAAGACCTTCTTCAAGGGTTATGAACATGGACGACTCATCATCGTCAAGGTCACCACCAAAAGCGACTTGGACGTATTGAATGTCCTGCCATCCGTTCCGGTCACTCAACTTGATTTGTGCCGTGTAGGGTATGCCTGGGTGCATGGGTTCGTAATCGTCGTGGCCGATAATAGAAGAGTTTCCAAGGTCGACCAGAGGTTCGAATTCTTGTCGAATAAAGTAGGTCACCAAATCAGCATCCCAATCAGGGAGTACTTCACCTGGACGAGTACCACAGGTAATGGAACTCTGTGGACACACCGGCCCTTGACCCATCGCAATCTGGTTATTCTGCTCGTCCTCTCCAGTAACATAGAACGAGACACGCTGCTTGTGAAGCAACATGGAGTCGTCAATGAGGCCTTCGAAGATGTTCAATCCTCCCGTACGAGTTTCAGGGGAGGAGAGGGTAATGAGTTCGTATTCATCTTCGTTGGGTAGACCGTCAAAATTGTAGTCGTTGCATCCAATGGCTTCGCTTGCTCGGCAGCCAACCCAATAATGCAGGCTAATCTGCTTGGGAGGGTCGACGGAATCTTGAACGACGATGGATACTGCTTGACCAACACCCGATGCACCTGCGTGACGCTCTTCACCATCGTTTGGTGTTGCGCTCAAGACAAGGGGGGAATTTCCATCCAGAATGAGGCGCATTGAGTTGTAATTTGGATTCGTATAGGTTGATCCATTCTTCAAATCAACGGCTTGAACATAGAAAATCATTCCACCTGGTGCTGATTCAACTGGGGAGGTGAAGGTCATGTTGTATTCGCCGAAGGCTGGATTGACCTCTTGGTAGAGCAGCATAGGCTCACCCATAGAGTCGCCGTCATAGGTAACATTCTGACCGATCACACGCAATGAGAAACTACCCGCTGGCGGCATCAATTGTGAATCTTGGAAGTGAATCTTTCCGCTGAAGCTGAGGTTGAATCCACCACGAACCCAATCCATGGGGTACAATTGACGGCCGGTTTCTTCCCAAACTTGGAGTCCGTCGAGTTGAATGTCGTTTTCAACTGCTAATTCCATAGTGGTGGTATCCCATTGGCTAACAGCCACGCCCAAATCGTCTTCTACCGAGATAATCGCTTCAGTTGAGACTTCATCGTTCCAACTCCAATTGACTGAGGTCGGCATCCAAATCGAGAGGACACCCGAGGAATCCACCGACGATGTGCAGTTCGGTGCATCGAACATGACGATTTCTCCCACATTGTTATTGACACTGCAAGCATTCCCTTGCTCCCATGTGAAGGTGGGGTTTTCGCCGTAGGAGTGATTGATGGCAATGACTGCTTTTGTGACTCGGTCGACGTCGTCTCCCGGAGCAACACGAGTGATGAAATTACGATAAATGCCGTCTGGCGCAGCCAGTCCCCCCTCAAAGGAGGCATCAACAGCACGCGTTTGCATAGCGTAGGTGATGTCGATGTTGGAGATCTTAACACGGCCAGAGGACGCTGCTTTGACTCCGATTGGAATGTCCAGCCATCCATCTCCATTTTCTGGGATAAAGTCGTTGAAGGCATCAACCAGTGTTGGAGCCTTCTTGACCACATCGCCTACAACAGAATCGTCTGAAGCAACGACTGAAGATTCATTGAGGAAAATGTCGGACTCCCAATCATAATCGCCATCACCGCCGACATCGAGCATGGGACGGTCGGGATACCCCTCTTCGTATTCGAGTATGAATTCGTCAATGCTCGGTGTGAGGGATGAATCGGTGGTGGTGAAGGAAATACCGTACTTCAGCGTATTTCCTGCTGCTTCTGTGGAAAAACTGGTTTCTGCATTGTTGGTAGCCTCAAGCCATACAGAGCCGTTGTCGTTTGAGACAGTCACTTGGAGTGTCGTACCTGCAGGCACGTCTGCAGTCCATTGAGGGCGCACTTTGCCGACCTTTGTACCCGTATTGAAGTGAGGAGACTCCCACTGACCCGAGGCCGTGTAAGCAGTAGCGTATTCCATGTCAACCCACCATGAAACGGCCGTTGAGCCAATCAACTGAGCCTTCCAAACCAATTCCTTACCGGGGTAGTCAAAATGAATGGTTTCATTGGATTTGACTTCTTCCCAATGCGTTCCGTTATCTGCTGAGACCCAGTAATCAACTCGGTCACCAATGGAGGCAGCTGACCAGTAGGTCTCTACGTTCACTGCCAGTACATCTTCTCCGGATTGAATGACGTCTCCGTACCACGTCGTGGTTCCCGGAGCAGGTGTGGTCTCAAAGAGCCAACTCGTTCCAAATTCTCGATAGTAAAGGGTGGTGCTGGACCATGTCGAGTAACCGCTATCTACGGTTACAAATCGGTTACCGTCAAACTGGAGTCCATAACCAAGACGGGAGATTTGACGCACGTCAGTTTCAGGGATGAGGGCGGTAGAAGAACCCGATATGGACCATGCCTCTAATTGGTCGCGGTCGTTGTAGTAAGCGTCTTTTTGGCAGCGCATGAAGAAGGTCGTACCGTTCATCTCAAGTCCACGAAGCATTTGCTTCTGACTGGTACTGTAGGTACCGCCGCATTCCCACTTGGAACCTGAGGAAGACGAGTAGGTGTAGTATTCCTGACTGCGAGTATAGGTTGACGTACCATCACCTGAGAAATCATAACCATAAAGGCGATTCATCGCATTGTGCGCAACCCAAACTTGACCGGTCTCGCGGTCGTATGCAATCCCCGTGTATTCACCAACTGAGGGTGAAATGTCGTAGGAGTCAATGCACGTCCACGTATCATCTCTTGAGATGTCCATCTCCATGACTCGGTGGTAATTGACAGGGGCAGACGAACCGTAGGTGTATCGATATCCCGAAAGGATTCCGAACAGGCGCTCATCATCGGTGATGGTCCAATCTCTAAATCCGTAGTAGCCGTAATATGACGAGGAATGCTTCTGCGGGAGCGTACACTGTGCTTGATCAAGCGTGATAATGGATTCTCGCGTTGCATTGTTCGGGTAAAGTCGGTGAACCACATTGTGGAATGTTGAGGAAGACCAGGTTGACAAGAAGAGCCAATCGTGGTGCTTGAGAATTGCTCCTTGACTTTGCGCCATGAAACTTGACGAAGTTTTGGTCAGTTGTTGAGAAAAGAGACTTTCAGTAGCATTGGAGGTGTGGGGTTGTCGGAGCGCATAGGATCCGTTGTCCAACCATGCATCGGAATTAGCGTCAACGTAAGCATCCTCCCCGTGCGGGAGGAAGTTCTGGCTAAGATTGTCAAGGGCCAATGTCAAATCACCGGAGCGATCATCGACATTCGTTTCATCTCCACGGATCCAATGGACTCGGTCGTCAGCAACAATCTGAGACCATCCGGTTGCAGAAGCCCCGGAGAGGGTCATGCTCACATCGGTCACCAATGCTCCCTTGGGTAGGGTGACCTTGGCACCGAGGTCTGCATTTGCTCCTTGGTAGAGCGCTATGTACTCGTTTGAGCCATCATGGAACTCGTATACGTGGCGCGTGCCGGCAGCTGCTTCAGCCTCTGATGTGAACAATTCAGCCATGGGGCTCAACGGTGTAAACAACATCAATCCTACTAATAGCAAGAACACGCCGTAGGAAGTTCGAGAACGCTGACCGCCACCTTGCATGGACTGACACAGCCGACATACACTTTGAACCATGCGGTCAAAGGTCAGTCATGAATAAGGTCAAATCAAGAGGTTGTTCTTGAATCATAACGGATGGGTGAGGAGTCACCACGAACGCCATCCTCCTCGTCATCTCGGACTTCGAACCAGTCGTTCATCCAATCGCCGTCGGTATCCCAATTGATTGGACTGCTTCCCTCTGCAAGGTGGTCGTCGTCGAAATCCAAAAGATACCATCCAAATTCGTGTTCACCGACATTGCGTACGGGAGCAGTATTGGGTGAGCCTGAATAGTAAATGTCCCAAGCGTCGGTCCGATTGCCAGCCATCAAGATGGTGTCATCCGATGGGTCGACAATCAAGAAATTCGTATCGCCGTCATCAACAACGTAGCCGTATTGGCGGTCCATTCCCGCATATTTGTCAAGTTTGAGATAGTTGAGGGTGAGTTCATTGGTTTGACCGAGCCCTAGCAAAGCAGCCCTGAATTGCCATCCTTCGGTCACGGGAACGCCTTCGTGCGTCAATCCACTCAAGCGAACGGCATTTGGCGAAGCATACTCGCTGGTCGTAATGGCATAGAATTCTTGGAAATTCGTGTACGATTCATAATTGCACCCTGCTCCAGAACAATCCCAATTGCCGTCTTGATCAGGGTCGAGATTCGCGTCGTTGGGGTCTGAGGGATTCATAGTGAACCAGGTGAATTCAAGATCGGGACGGCTGAGTGTTCCCCCTGAGCCGTCTTGTGAGAGTGGGAGGCAGGACGTAGTACTCGTATCACACGGCCCCCCTGTAGCGACATCAATCCAAACCACACGGATTTCAAGATAGGTACTGAAGTTGTCATTGTTCTCGTTCCATCCCATCTTGTACTCGTACCAGTCGGGAAGCATGTCGCCATCCGTATCGTTATCACTCGGGTTGGAACCGTACTTGAACACTTCACGCCCGTCAGAATAGTTGTAATCGCGAAGGTGGGACGTTACGAGATTGTTCTCGGTGGTGGTCACAAAGGTACGGCTGTCCTCGTCACTATCGTTCAAGTCAGGACGTGTTTCGTTATCGTACTCCATGATGTTTGTGAAGGGTAGGTCGCCAAGCCCGTTTTGGATGAGTAGACCCGATGGTGTGAAGATTCTGTCCTCCCATGTCCCTTGTTGGGCTGGAATGTCAAAACTCGTTCGGTCATACCATCCATCATGATCTCCATCGTAATCGACGTCCCATGGATTGATTGGGTTGGCAGCCCAATGATTGATGGTAGTGATATCGTCCATTCCGTAGGTAGCATAACAATACTCCCAACCATCGGGAATTCCATCACTGTCTGAATCTGCGTGAGTCGGGTCTGCAACACCACGAAGACTGCGGTTGAAGTTCTCGCTATCGTAGGTATTGATTTTGGCCATTCGGTCTTGAGAATCCTGACCTTTTTCAACGAAATCAAGGTAAAGTGCATTTTGTGCTTGGATCAATGAATACCCAAGTTCTTCCTGGTATGCGGCCATAGCATCTTCACCGAAATCTATGATTCCCGATGGCACAGTATCACGATTGAGATATTTGCCCCATGTTCGGGATTCCCATTCACGTAAATTGCTAAATGTTTCATTGACGTCAATCGTACCGTCTTCGTTGCAGTCGAAACTATCTCCGTCTGAATCCAAGTTGACGTCACCGTCAATGAGTGGATTCATGGCCCATCTATTTTCTTCAAGGTCCCATGATGTAAACCAGTATTCGAACCCGTCGTACATGCCATCTCCGTCAGTGTCGGCAATGGTCGGGTCGGTCATGCCTAAAATGACTTCAATAAAGGCATTGGGTGGCTCTCCTTGCTGCCATGCGTTGAAGTCGTTAAGAAGGCGCTTGCCTCGGGTTTCCTTTGAGATCAAGATGTTGAAGACGCGTTGGGCTTTTTCAGTTGGTTGCTGATAATCACCATCGATGTGCAGGAGCGGTGCATCGCTGGGATGGTTGATTCCGTTATCGGGCTGCTCCAAAGAAAGAGCAAATTCTTGACGGTCGATGAGTCCGTCTTCGTCACCATCGAAATCACCATCACCAGCGACCAAGGGGTTCAGCGTCCACATGTTGGCTGATACATTCCACGTGGTGAACAGCAGTTCAAGGCCGTCGAGCATGCCGTCACCGTCCGTATCCACGTTATTGGGGTCGGTTGTCCATCCAGTTGCATTGATCTGGTCTTGGGTGAGGAAGTCCCCGAAGGAAGAATCGGTCGGAATACCCGGCCATTGCTGGAGAGCGTATGCTTGGCCAATCGTGGTTACAAACCATTGCGGAGATGAGCGATTGGCATCGGTTTGAGAGTACGATGGAGCGATTGAGTTGTATTCTTCCCAGTTGGTCATACCGTCGTTATCAGCATCACCCCAACGGTCGGATGCATCCATTGGATTGAGGGTCCATTCATCCTCAAGCAAGTCCCATCGTGCAAACCAAATCTCCCATCCGTCGGGCATACCGTCGTCGTCTGAATCTGCGTTCAGTGGGTCAGCCGCACCGATGCTGTAACTTGATAGCCCAACAGAAAGTGCTCCTGATGCACGTTCACCAAAGTTAGCCTCAGGTATTCCATATTCTGAGATGTTTTGGAAGAGATTGGTGGTGAATCCATCGGGCAACTCAACACCATCAAGCGTCTGGTTGCCGTTAAAGAGATCGCTGCGTATGTGGTATTCGAGATAGTTCACAAAGGCTTCATCGGACGAAATGATTCCGTCTCTGTTGATATCGTATCCGTCACCATCCGGATTTTCATACGCATCCGAACCGTTGAGTGGATTCACACCCTTGCGTGAAGGGTCCCAATTGCACAACCCTTTGGATTCCCATCCGTCGGGCAGTGAATCCCCGTCCGAATCAACCGCATTGGGGTCTGCCACAGACCAGTTAGCCACGGCCTCGGGAGATTCTCCGTAGTCGGCCAGTAAGTCACCGTTGAGACCAATCAGTCGCACGATTGACCATTGGTATTCGCAAAGATTCGGCAATCCATCCCCGTCAGCATCCCATTCAGCATCATCAGCTCGAAGGGGATCTAAACTCCAATTATTGCCGCCGGTGAAGGTTGCACCTACCCATCGGCGGTGTTCAATTTCCCATCCATCGGGCATACCGTCACCGTCAGAATCGGGGTTGGTCGGGTCGGTATTGCGATCGATGTTGGCGTATTGCAGGTAGGTATCATTGGCAGCAAGGCCGGCGGCATCGTTGCACAGGTATACGAGTTGGACGTCATAATGACACCATAAATTGGATTCCTCAAAGAAGAAGCCGAAGTATTCTGCTCCGTCTCCCAATCCGTCGCCGTCGGTGTCACCCTCTCTGGGGTCGGTTGAATTGTAGCCCTCAGGCGTTGATTGGACATATCGGAACTCATCAAGATTGGTCCATAACCGTTCAAGGTTCATATCACCAGACTGGTCAAGGTCAAGCCCGTCACCGTCTATGTCGTAGAGTGCATCCCAAGGGTCTGTTGGGTCGAGCCCGTGAATGACTTCCCAGCCATCGGGCATGCCGTCAGAATCCGAGTCATTAGCCCCTGGGTCAATGAGTTGCAAGTTTGCATATTGACCCGGTGACGCTCCTGCAAAGAGAGTCATATTACCGCCAACAAGCATGGTCGTGATGGCGGAAATTTCTCCCGGTATTCGAGTCTGGTCTTGAAGACCGTAAACGGCAGTATAATCGCCAGCAATCGCCCACAGGCCCCAATCAGAACCGATGAGTAATTCATCGCCAGTGGCATGGATTGATTGAATGCTATTGGTTTGTTTGGATAACTTTCCGTCAACGCCTGGGTGCAACAAAAGCCCACTGTGTTCAATTGAATCCTCAACAAGATTCAGTTTATGCAATCCGGCTGGTGTTCCAAACCACAAGGATTGGGAGTTGCTCGAAAGAGGCCCGTCAAGAAGGATATCTCGGACTTCTGCAGGATTGCCAACGGTGCCGAGTGGCAGGCTGCGCAATTCATCAACATCAGGGGAAATACCCGTTGATTCTTGTGTGTAAAAGAAACGCCATTGTCCTGCAACCTCATCTCGCGCTGATGCTGTTTCAACCGTCATGAGGCCACGGTCGGTACCGACGAAGAGAACCAGCGTGGAGCCCCCGACCGAACCGTGCTGAATGGAGGTGACCGATGCATTGGCGAATTCAAGACCAGCACGCAAACCTTGTCCGAGTGCATATGTTTCGCTGATGGTTCCAACCGATGAAATATCAATAATACCGCCAGTACCGGCATGACCTAAACCGATGACCTGATCGTTTCCATCCGTTCCTTCAAGGAGTGCTAAGGCGTGAATCTCGCCAACCATACTCCAATCCCACGTGCTGAGGGAACCGAGCGTGCCATCAGCCAACAATGGCGCTAGAGCAAATCCGGCAGTGGTTGCAAGAGCGAGCGAATAGGGAACCCCGTTTGAGCGTATGAGCAATCCATCATGGATTTCAACACCCTGAGGCATCCATTGGTGGTATTGCGTTGAATCGTCAAGATTGAGAATTGATATGCCGTATTTTGTCATGGTGTAGAGGTTCCCCTCGTACTGGTCAAGAGCTCGGATATCATGGTGCATGACGGCCAATTCCTCTCCGGTCACATCATACACCAGCGGCATCACAGAATATTCAGAGTCGTCACCCAATTGGGTAAACTTCAACCCGGGATAAATCGTATTGCCGTTATCAAAATGAACGCCATATTCTTGCAGGGTTGAGAGAGCTTCCCCAAACTCCATCGCCGTTTGGGTTCTGGCGAGATCGGCTGAAATCCCGCCATCTCGATTTGTATCCCAACCGTCTTGGTCTGGGTCTGCAAGAGCGTTGCTGCGGTTTAACGGGTCAAGGCCAAAGTGAACTTCCCAGCCGTCGGGCATTCCGTCACCAAAGGACGGATAGAGGGGGCGGACTGAAAATCCGTCCCAGTAATAGCGGTCTGAATCGTCGAGAAGCGGGTCGGTTCCAAGCCACATATCTTCTCCGACTGGAGCGGTAGAGTTCGTGGTACAGGCCGGCAAAAGGTTGTGGAATGATGCATTACTCCCTGATTGTATGTACGGCCAACTCTTCAAGATTGACCCCTCGGGAAGCGTAGCATGACACCATAATCCATCAAGTTCCGTTGTAAAATTTGATGGCGAGCCAAATGCGTATTCTTCTGGTGCCGTGTAGCGTTCAGATTCACTCATCTCTCCGTTTCGGTCGACGTCAAAGCCATCATTGTCTCCATCAAGAGTGAAGTCACTGTTGTTGAGGGGGTCGAAGGAACCGCAGTTATACCGCAGAGCAGATGAATCAAAACCACCAGTGCGCAAGCACATGTAGGCCTCATACCCGTCCGGCATTCCATCACCATCGGTGTCGGAAAGACGGGGATCAAGATAGATTCGGTCGTTATTTTCATCGAGTTGTCCTGTGAGCCCACGAGGGAAACCCGGCGCAGTACAGTTCGCAGGATAGGGCCAGCAAAACTCCTCGGTCGCATTTAATCCATCACGGTCGAAATCAGTGGTGGCATCGGATGCGTTGTTTTTGTCGAGCCCTTGAACAAAGACGTCACGGCCGTCTACTGAAGTCCAGTTCATCCATTCTTCAAAGAGCGTTTCGTGTACGTCAGGAATCATATCCCCGTCGGTGTCGGTGTTTGGGGGAGGAGTTTGTGTGGTGTCATCGGGGTGGATGTTCGCCACGTTTGAGATGGCAGGAAATTGGGACATAAAGAGAAGACTTGAGATGACCGCTATGGTCGTCAACAGTGTGGTTTGACTCCTTCGCATATTACCGCCCCACGCGTAGCCTCCGCTTCGCCCTAAGAACACCTTGGAAAGGTTGCTTATGAGGCTGATGGAACAATGTTCATACATTGCGCACTTCCCTAACTTTCAAATCATGCCAAAACACCATGATAATGCGATACCGAAGCGGTGTGTTCAAGTCCTTCCCGCGACGGGTCACCATCGTTCACATGACGATGACCATCACGCACTTGGGAACAGGTAGTAGAGGAAACTCTACCCTGTTGGAAACCCCGAATGCAAAAGTGCTCGTCGATCAGGGATTCAGTGGTGTTCAACTCAAGAAACGTTTGGCGAGACTAAACATTGAACCAGAAGACATTGATTGTGTCATCATCTCACATCACCATGGCGACCATGGAGGAGGTGCATCCGTTGTCCAGTCAAAATGGAACATTCCCGTCTTGGCCAATGAACGCACTGCACTTGAACTCGGCCTTGACCCCGAACTTACGAACTATTTTGATTCACTTGACCTGGTGAAAATCGGTGACGACCTCACGCTTCTTCCCGTGCCTGTACCGCATGACGGCTCGGACAATGTGGCATTCATTGCCAGCCATGGAGGAGAACGTGCAGCCATCATCACCGATTTGGGCTCATGGACGGATGAGCTCATCGCCCACGTCCGAGGCTGTGAGCATATTTCGATCGAATCGAATTACGACCATCATCGCTTGGTTTCAGGACCTTATCCCTATTCCCTCAAAGACCGCATTACGGGCAGAGGAGGCCACCTTTCCAACGACCAAACCGGCCAATTCCTTGCCGAAGTTTGCACTGAAGCAACACGAACCATCACCCTTACCCACCTCAGCGAGAAAAACAACATGCCCCATATTGCTGAATCAACGGTTCTGTATTATATCGATGAAATCTTTAGCGGAGACCTCAAAATATCATTGCAGGATGGTCCCGAATTCTCCCATTATATCGGTGAAGTCACGGCTGAGGTAGAAACCGAAAAAAAGACCGTCAAATAAGCCATCATAGCCAAAACAAGGTCAATGGCTAAATGATACCGCATCGTGACATGGAGCGTGAACCACCACGCCGACGTCATAACACGACGCCAGTCCAAGCAGGACGAGCGTGCAGTGAGTGAAGTTCTGGGCGTCGTCATGCTCTTGGCCATGGTGATTACCATCATGGGCGGAGTGTGGATTTTCCTCAATCCATACCTTTCGGATTTTGAAGACAACACCAATTGGAACTCGGCCAGTGGTATCGCAGACCGTATTGAAGATCGTGTAGAAGTTGCTGGCAATGCTCCCGACGGCACAGGCTTTCGTAATACACTCGCCATGCAATCCACCTCCATACGCTCCGTTCAAAACGTGGAACATTGGCACATAGCTTCCGATTTCACGCCCACTGAGAGCGTCACGCTTCGTACCGTTAATGGCACAACCATCGCCGTTTTATCTGCCAATGAAAGTGCCCGTAGCATCAAGATTCAATCGGAAGACAATGAGTTTACATCATCGCTAACCGCAAGCCATCAGGAAGTATTTGTGACGCACAACATCAGCAAAAGTCACTGGATGATGGTCAGCGTCTATGGAGAACAAGGACAACTCCTTCACCGCAGTTTTGACATCACCTTGTCTGGACTTCAAATTCAAACATCATTGGGTCAGGGAGAACACCAAATCGTCCTGATGAACAACGCCCGTGCAGAACGCTTCCCCAACGGGGCGTGGGATGTCACTACCATGCCGATGATCCAATTTGACCGAATGGCGAACGATGAATTACGACTTTCCCTTCTCCTTACAGACATCGTCTCAAACGGTTCAATTGGAACGGGAAGTAACATTGGAATGGAATTCATTTCACAGGGACCCATGACCTTGTTCACTGGACCTTCGTACAACGTTCGATTCCATGTCACGAATGTCCTGCACGATGTCATTACACCCCAGTACCATGACACATGGCTGTCGGATTACACCATCCAACGCTCTGCGGGAACCCTTGACACCTTCATTGGATTTGCACCCTACCAACGAGCCAGTGGTGCTGACGGATTCAGCATCTCCTCGCAAGACCTACCACTGTACTTTGAGGTCGATTTGCAACGTATTGAGGTGAGCCGTTGAAATTCAATTTACAACGTGATGAAGAGGCCGTTTCGGCAGCTGTTGCTACCGTTCTCCTCTTTGGAGGCGTCCTCTCCATCATCGGCTTGATGATGATTTCAATGATGCCGGTTATCGAAGAAATGGAAGGCTCTGTTGAACGCCACGATATGGCATCACAAATGACACTCCTCGCACACGAGACTGCTGAATTAAGCGAGCGAGGAATGCCAGGTGATTCCACTCATAGCACTCTCATACCAGTCGATGGAAACCTCGTGTGGGACAGCCTTCGAGGCGGCATGTGGTACTCTGCTACTTGGGAAGAAGCTATGTCACTTCGGGCACGCGGCGCACTAGATTTTGACGACACACTTGAGATTCGACACCCCGAAAGCCTGGTGTCATCCGTGTGTATAACCGACCTACGTCTCGGCCCGGACCGACCTTACTACTACACGCTTGACCCCGCATTTGACGCCGCCACAGTTACCGTCACACCCGGCCTTGCTATGCCCCTTGGCCCAATCGCCCTGACGCTGACTGAGAACGGAACAGAAGTGAGTACAACGCAATTGCGCGTGGATGAAATGGTCACACTCAACCTAAGTGCACTTGGAGAGACTGTACTTGCGTCAAGCCATCCTTTGAACGTCATTGGATTGCGGGGTGATTCAGGTGCCACCTACATGTTGCCCAACGACCCAGAACCCGCTGACAAACGCGGACAAGCATGGTCAATACCGCTCCAGCCAGGTCCAACAACACTCCACATCATCAGCGATGTTGCCAATCAAATCCATCTCACCATCAACGGAGAGACATCGATTCATTACGCCTACTCGAGCAACTTGTCACGCACAGCGGTTACCTCAACACTTGAGGTCAACCTTTCACAAGCAGCGGTTGCTCACATCACGGCCAGTACCCCATCTCGAATGTTGGTCATCGCAGGCAGCGGAGATGAGGCTGGCCTAACGGCATGGCCCTCAGACACCGGTGCCTACTTGGGCCAAAGGTTCCAACCACCCAACGTGAACGGCTTGCTTCGTCTATCAAACCCAGGTGAACAAATCATCACCATCACATGGCGAGGTGGTGGGATTTCAGTGCAGCCAGGTGGCATTGAAGATGTCCGATGGCCACCAAGCGGCGTTGAAGGTTCACCTACCTTGGACGGCGATGGAGCATTTTTCGTGACGTGGTCGGTGGGTCATGAAAGCAACCTTACCGATGCTGTGAACGGCCATATGTGGATTGCGGCTGACGATACTGGAGCATTGTCAGGAGGGGCATACACCTATCACAACAGCAACAACACCACAGCTGAACATCTCCGTCTCCAACTGGCTGGTTATACTTCCTCATGGAATGCAAGTGGTGCAGCCAACCAAACGGGCACGTTCCTCGATGCCAATAACGACGCTACCCTTTCCCTCAACAGTGGCCTCACCACCGTCACTGTTGAACAAGACCATCCCATTCGAATCATGCGTCTGAGCGGCGAGGATGGTATGCAGCATCTTGGGCATGATGGTGCCCAACGCTGCACACAAGTCAACACACAAGCCAGCGGTTGGATCACCACAGACCTACCATGGGAACGCATGGGTGGACGAGGTGAGGTCGACATCAAGGAAGCATGGATTGAAGGTCGCCATCCCGCAAGTTTGAGCATTGATGTTCTGGGCGATAATGGCGAAAGTGACCACGCTACTATTGGAACTGTATGGGCCTTCCATTTGTCGCGATTGTCGTACCAATTTTCCTCCTCCGTAGACGGGATGGAAGTAGCCTACAGCGGAGGAGCAGTGCTCACGAATCATCCTGAATTCAGACCCTATGTCGTCACACCGCCTTCCGACCGGGGCGGACCAGGTCCACGGTTCGCAGCCACGATACCCTCCATGCACCCCACCGCCGACAGCATGACCGGTGCGGGTGAACTCGAACTCGACATTGAACTCGTGCAGCGCACATCGCTCGCCTCTACACCTGCTTACGAGGTGCGACGTGGTTGGGCGGAACCCTATGGAACCGCCATCGCTGATGAAGCAGGTATCGGATTGGAAGCGAGTGAAGATTGGACGGTCTACCCTGGCCGATTGGATTTACTCACTGATTACGTCGGATGGGTCCCTGACCCGTCATATGGAACCTCTGAGGCAGTCTGGCACACCAACGGAGAAGTCATTGAATTCACGCTCCAAATGGCATCGCTTGATGTTCACTCAAGGGAGGTGCTCGTCTGAAGTTCCTGCAACTCTCAAAAGACACCAGGGCAGCCGCTACTGAACTGGGCTACATTTTCACCTTCCTTCTCGGCGTCCTTTTGATGACGATGTTCAGCGTTTGGGCGTGGGACATTGAAACAAATACGCGTCTAAGGTGGAATGAAGAAGCCATCCAAGCCAATATGGACGACATTGCAGCAGCCGTTGAGCGTGCTGATGAAGCCAGTCGAATAGGAAATGTCAGTTATGCCGAAGAAATATCGTGGCGACCAACAGAAGCCGATGAGTCGCTCTTTACCATTGAACTAACCGATACCGCGTTGATTCTCAACGACGAGGGTGGACCACTCGACATGCGAGTAGCCCTTTCAGGTACGGGGGCTGGCACGCATGAAGGCGTTGTCCCACTTGCAGGCGTTGACCGAATTTGGGTCGTCCACGAAGATGGAGTGACCTTCCTCTCACTCGATAGACCGCAGGCCGTTCAGTAATTCAACGACCCATGACTGCTCGGTGAACCATTGTTTGAACTTCCTTCATACGAGTTCGGGCACCAAGTTCTCTGAACACAGTAAGAGCACGTTGTAGGTATTCCATCCTACGTAGTCGGTCTGGAGTGACACCACCCAATCGAGTTAACAATTCTCCTATTTGCATACGAAGATCGTTGTTTTCTGCGACGACCAATGCTTCCCGGTAATGTTCCATGGCTTCTTCGGTCCGTCCAGCATCATGTAGGACTTCTCCAAAGAGGATGGTGATTTCGACGAGGGCTTGTGGGTCTCCAGCCTCGTTCATGGCTTCCAAGGCTTCGTAGTAGTGGAAAAGGGCAAGTTCAGACTGGTCGACTCGTGAATAATATCGTCCCAAAACGGCCTGAGCACGAGCGTGTAGGGCGGAGTCCCCCAATTCGGAGGTTCGCTCGTGTGATGCCATGGCGTGTTCACGGGCACGGTCAACTTCACCCAAGTCAATGAGGGCTCGAGCGAGTGTAATTTGACTGTTCAGAAGTTCATCATCTTGTGAACCTTTGAGGATGGCTTCAACTTCACCATAGGCCTCGAGGGCTTTACTTCGTTCGTTCTTTCGACGCAATAAATAACCGATGTTGTTGTATGTTCGAGCAGCCCAACGAGCATGGCCGAGTGCGATATAGTGGTTGAGTGCTTCTTTGTGGCGCTTGAGAGCCGTATCGCTATTGCCGTGCTTGCGACTCACGTCAGCAAGAGCCGAGAGGATTTCAGCCTGAACCAAAACATCTGACTTTTTCTTGGCCAAAGCAAGCGCTTCATTCAGGACACCCTCTGCTTCATCAAGTCGTCCGAGAAGTGCGAGCATCTCCCCTCGTAATTGAGACAAGGATACCATGACGTCATGGGCGAGTGTCGTCGTATCGATCTGTTCAACCAGGCCAAGTAATTCCAGATGACCCTGAGAAACGAGTTGACGCCCTTCCTTAACAATCAGGTCGGAGGCTGCGTCAAATTGTTTTGCCTGTATGGAATGGTAAATCAATTCGATGAGAATGTCATGGCTCGGAGATTGTTTATCGTACCATTCAACACATTTGCCGTGAAATTCTTCCCGAAGAGCGGGAGACAAACTTCGCAGCAAAAACTCTCGAATCAAATCGTGAACGTCGTAGGTTTCAGTATCGGCTTGTCGAGCTAATCCAGATTCAACCAATTCATCAAGTTCATCGGTGTCAAGGCTCTGCTGTGCCAATGCTTCAAGCATAACCGGTTCACGGTAAATGGAGAGAGCGGAAAGAACACGCTTTTGCTCTGCGGTTAATTTCGAGAAAATCTCGACCGTCACGTAATTCTCAAGCGTTTCGTGGAAGGCACCGGCCGAAGCACCGCGATTAATGAGTTCAAGCACCAAGGGGTGGCCTCTGGAGAGGCCGTGAATGTGAAGCCATTGTTCATCGCCTAGTTCGCCAAAACTGCTCAAAAGTTTCCGGCCTGAATCCGGGTCGAGACCATCGAGAGGCAGGACCAAACTAGCGATCCGACCTTCGGCGTCCTTGGTCGGAACAACCGGCTTGAAGGAACGAGAAAACATCACCAAACCAATTTTTTCCTCACTGCCCAATAAGGCAAGGGACATCGCTTGGAAGGTTTGGTGGAGGACAAGATCAGACACCTTGTGGAAATCGTCGATCACAATCAGCGAAGGTGAACCTTCGAGTGCTTCGATGAGAAGGCGTGCTGCGTCAGCAGGTTGAGGTATCGGGGTGGCAGCAAGATAGGTGGTGAAATCTGAATTCCCCATGCTGGAAAGCCAATCTGCAATGGATTCGAAGAATGACCGAGAACCTTCCCAATCTTGACAACGATGATACAAAAGATTGCGTCGATGCATAAAGCGTTCAATGAGTTTGGAAGCCACGGTCGTTTTTCCGATTCCTGCAATACCGGGTATGAGAAGGGTTGTTGCTCTCGCTTCAAGTAAATTCACCATGTTGTCCAATTCGGTTTCTCTTCCGTAAAAGTGACGCAGGCGAGGTAAATCCGCAAGTGAAGTGACGAGTTGCTTCTCGATATGCTTCGAAAGGTCACGCTCCACTAAATCTGCGGAGAGCGTACGTAAATCCAAACATCCGTGTTCGTCAAGATAACGGAGGATGTCAACCGGTCTCATTTCAAAAGGTAAAACCGACTTTGCGCCGCCCAAGGTCGTGTCGATGGGAGGTTGGTCATCAAGAATGCAACGAACTGGGTATTCCGACAAGCGCCCCCATGTATCGCCCGCAAGTATGGTACCACTATCGGTTAGGAAGTAGGCTTTACGTTTCCTCGATACACCTTTGACGTGAGCCTGACGCTCAACGAGGATGCCATCATCTTTCAAACCTGCAATCGCACGAGGGACGTTGGAACGAGCGATGGCGACTGCATTGGCGATTCCCATTTGAGACAATGCGAAGGGTACTTCGATGCTCTCAATGAAATCCGAGTAGTCAAGCAAATGCAACAGGATCCTCTCTTGCACACCCGGCTTAGGTTGAACCGCCATTGAATGAGCCTCAGGGGTGACCTTCACTGTTCAGGTTGGTAATTGGGGTCTGGCACCCATTGGTTCGTGGCTTGGTCCCACAACCAACCGGGATGCTGAGCAGCAGGCGCTGCAGCAGCATCTTGCTGAACCTGACTCACCTGTGTTTCTTGAACTGGGATAGCAGGAGTCTGCTTTGCCTTTGCCCATGCATACGGGTCTTCGTCTTCCACTGAATCATCGCTGGTCAAGTCATCTTCATCGGGAACTTCTTCAAATTCGATGAAGAAGAATGCCCCTACGGCAAGGAGAACAAGAACTGCAAGCACAATGAGAATGATTCCAAGCATTCCTGAGTCGCCGTCATCTGCACCTGCCACCTTGATTGAGAATTCAGCATCCTCGGTTTGTCCTGCGAAACTGAAGGTCTGACCGTCCATCTCAAAGATGACTGCGGATGTACCTTCAATTCCAAGTTGGCTGCTTGTCAAGTCCATTGACCATGTACCATCAGCGAGGACACGTGTTGAATTCAACTTGGATTTCCCTTCTGCAAAGCGAATGATTACTTCGCTTCCTGGAAGGCCTTCCCCTTGGAAGGTTGCAGGGTCACTCACCGTAATTGAACCCGTATCGACGCGTTCTGCACTAAAGGCAACAGCACGGACAAGGAAATTGACCTGAAGGGAGTAGACCTTGGATTCTTGGTCATCTTCCGCATAAAACATCACTCCATTGAGCGACCAGTCTGGTATGCTGCTGGTGGTCTGAGCCATGTAGTCCATTGGATCGTAGGTGGCTACTCCAGTAACTCGGTTGATTCGCAGGTAAAAACCGTAGAAATCATCCTCAAGCGTACTTTCATCGTTGAAAACGTCAAATTCGAGGTCGTTAGACGGAACACCAGTGCCATCGGGGTCGGAGAAGAACTCGGACAAATCGATTGATGCGCCGCCGCCACATCGGTCAAAGGAGTTTGACTTCGTATCACAGAAAATAGTCACCGTTCCAGCCCATCCTGTTTCATTGAACACAGGGTCGAGGTTCGCTGCATCCAGGGGGTTGTTGATGGTCATACGCCATACGGTAGCAGTGGAGTAATCTTCGCCATCGTACGCCCTTACGGTCACTTCGTAGACTTGGTCATGAATCAATTTGGAAGTATCCCATGTGGCAACCCATGAACCGTCGGGATTGAATGAGGTTACGGGCAATGGGCCGTCATTGATTTCCAAACCGTTTGCGAGGTCAACGATGTCAATTTCAACACGAGTGACTAGGCCACCGATGTCACGGGCAACACCAATGATCTTGGTATCTGAATCAGCACGTATTGTATCTCCATCAATTCCTCCAGTCATCTGATCAGCTGAGCCAATCCATGAAAGTTGGAGGTTCGGCGGCGTGTTTTCGTTAACGATGTTGAGTACACGAGTTTCAACGTTGCATTGAGATTCGTTATCGATGCAGAAGTCACTGTCTGAAGCCCAGATTGTCACCGTATATTCACCAGAGGGCAACGTAGAGACATCCCACTCGTAAGCCCAGCTCGTGGAACCAGTTTCAGGGAATCTCAGCGTGTTGTCTGGTCCAACGATATTGAACCAGATTTGTTTCACATCGCTCCCGTAAGTGCCCTGATAGGGGTCGGATGCCGTACCTTGGAACAAGACTTTGCCCGTAGTATGGGTGCTTCCAGTCGTCGGTACATCAACGAGGATGGTCGGTGCAACGAGGTTGAGTTTGTATTGGCGTACCTCGACAGGAGAGTAATCCAAACCGTCGTAAGAGCGCACGCGGAAGGTAACATCGCCTTCACCCTCTGGGTGTGCTGACATGTCCCAATCGAAGGACCACTCTTTGAAGGGGTGGTTGGCGATCGTGATTTCGCCGTTTGAGCCCGAGGTATCAGATGCAGAATACCATTCTGATGAGCCCGGGGGTTGGATTTCAACGCGATCTATGAAACCAAATTGCTTCTGAATTGCCGTGTTGTCGTTGGCATAGGGCCACTTAGCTCCATCCCATGCTTGGCCGGTCAAGGTGACCGTTGTGGCAAAGGAAGTGCCGTCAATCTCGTTGACCGTCACACCAGGACGTAGATTGTCAAGATTGATGATGTCGTCAACTGGGCCAGAAAGAACGTAGGAGAGGTCTTTGGTGCCGCTGCCGAATTTGAAGGCTTCAACGGAGTAGAAGGGCATCTCTCGATTTCCACCCACACAGTTTGAGCCATCGTTGGTGGTTGTGTCTGCATCGTCAATGAAGGTGTCACCGTCGTTGTCGATACCATCGGCACATGAATCCTCGTCAACATAGATGGGTTGACCCGTACCGTCGTTTGAACCGGGAATGGCTGCGTTTTTGTCTCCGACATGATGGTTCCAGTTTCGGTCGAGGAGGAAATCCGAGGGCAAGGAGACTTGTTGTGTGAATCCAAAGGCATCGGTTGTCAATTCGTAGAGAGGCAGACCGGTTGCATCCTTGATGATGACCGTTGCGTCAGCAACATTGGAATTCTTTGCTTTAACCTGATAGCGGACGAGTTCACCTTCACGCACTTGGGAGCCCCATGCGGTGTTCTGGTTTTGAACGTGAATCATGGAGGAATCAAAATTTTGTAAATCAGCGTAAGAAAAGACAGTGGCGTTGTCTACAAGTTCGAGAGCAAGCGGCATTTGTGCCGGTGGCATGCTCACCGTTCCAGGGAGTTTGAGACATTCATCTTGCACATATGGGCACTCTGCACCGAGCCAACTGATGCTGACGGGGTACAATTCTCCAAAGCCTGGTGATGGGATTTGTTCTGATTGCACGGTCAAACGAGATTCTGTGACGTTGTATACTTGAGAGACACCCGTCCATGTATTTCCTGAGAAATAGGCGATGGAACCGTATTTGTTGCCGTAGTTGTCGTCATGAACGCTGATGTTTCCAGCGAAGCCGCCTTGCGAGTCAGCTGTGTTTCGTTGAACGTTAATGATGCTCCCCTTGGCGCGAATGATGTCGCCCGTGTTGTTGGTGATGGTATTGTCAAGAATTGATGCAGAAGAGCGGAAGACGTGAACTGCCGGGCAGGGGAAATCTCCGCCATACATTTGAGAGTTGCAGGTTCCAGCGTTTTCCCTGATCATGTTGTTCGCAAGATAAAGGCGTGCAGCGCTTGGTGCAGGGACTTGCCACCCAGTGTCTTGGTAGTGGTATTCACCGATGAGAACTGCTTCTTTTCCTGTGTTTTCGATGGTGTTATTTTCGGCAATTACATCTGATGTGCCGTAGATCCAAATACCGTTCCAGCCACCAATCGGGCCGATAGAATTCTCGTGAAGTTCCACAGTTGACGAACGGATACCAACGCCTGAACCTTCCGCTGCTCCACTAATGATATTGCGTGCAGCGTACACTTTGGCTCCGTCATAAGCTGTGATTCCTGCACCTTCTTCTGTTTCAATCACGTTATCATTGACCAGAAGTGTGTGCTCAATTGTCCCCGTGGTCTTGAGGGAGTTGGTATCAACGGCGTTGCACTTGACGGTAATGTCCGAGTTGGTGAGAGACCCCGAACTCGATTTCAAGAGCAAGCCATACGAGTTCTGAGAGATGGTGAGGTCGTCCATGTCGATGTAGGAGTCTTCGACATAAATGACCGCGCGTCCTCCGCCTTGTTGTCCGCAATCTGCGTCGTTTCCAACAAAGGACGATGTTTTGAGTTGGAAGGTAGAAACAATTCCTGCGCCTGCCCCGTAAGCACGGACTGCGGCGGCATCGTAACCCTGCCCGTCAATACCAAGTTCAAACTCGGAGTCGGTAATCAGAGGTGATGCAAGGTCAACCCCAATCACGTTGGAGGTGTTGATGTCTTTGAAACTCAATCCGTTCGCTGTGGTGCTTGAACCGTCAAAGACCAGTGCTCCGTACTGGACGGCTTGGAGGCTTGGGACATAGATGGGATATCCGTATGCCTTCTCAAAATGTGCGAAGTTGATTGAGGTAATGGATTGGTCGATTGTGTCACGAATGATCATACCTGAACCGCAAGCAGCGTCGGGGTTGTTTAACACACTTGATTGGTTGTTGAGGCATCGACCCACCTTGTCGTAATCTGTTGGTGTCTGCCACATGAAGCGAGCCTTGCTGGATGAAGAGCCTGCGCTTGCCCCGCATGCTGTGTCTCCGATGCAAATTGCACCTTCGACATCGATGTATTTGCCGTATGGAATGTTGACGGTTGTACCTGCGTTGATGATAAGTTGGGCACCCTCCGCAACGGTAACGTCACCTTGCAGGTTCATGGTTCCAGACCATGTCTCGGTTCCCGTCACAGTGCCTTGTGTCGTTTCGTTCACTGCTTGAACCGTTGGGACAGCAGCCATTCCAATCATGATGGATACAAGATACAACATGATGAGCGATACAGATTTTGCTTTCAAATTTCGGGACATAGTCAAGTCTCCAAATTGTCCCATGAACGGGACGAATATAATACTGCGCCTCAATTGACGAGTTAATCGTATCAAATAAACGTTAGAATATCATTAGATTTGCCGAAATTAGGATGTTTTAGGGCTTCAAAATGACTCAAACAGGTAATAAAAATAAGAATATACCGAGTTAGATTGGGAACATTTTCATTGGAAATCGGATTCAGCAAGCCGAAATGAGACTGGATTGTTCCATCCACCCCTTCGCATCAAGTGAGCCATAGCCGTAATATTCGTCGTGTCCAGAGGTCTCAGAAGAACGGGCGGATTGTTCCAAAGCTTGCTTGACATTGATGAGGCAGGAGGAATCCCCATTCGGCTGAGGTTTCAAGTGAGGATTTGCTTCGAGAATAAGAGCGAGTGCCCCGGCAACAAAGACAGTGGAATCGGAAGTACCACTGCTTGAATACCACAAATTTTGTCCGCCCGTGCTGATGATCCGTTCACCAGGCGCAACAATTTCGGGTTTTTGATGGGGGCTTTGACGGAGTTCGCCAGTTGGGGTGAATGGGTCTCCAACCGATGAATTGGCCCAAATCTCACCTGATTGTTGGGTTGCCCCTACCGAAATCGCGAGAGCCACACTCCCCGGTGAGGCCACGTCTCCATCATCTTCCCGACCGTCATTTCCAGCAGCAGCAACCACATAGACTCCTGCGTCTGTGGCTTGACGAACTGCTGAAGCTGATGCCCCTTCTCGGCTATCACCAACTGCAGACGTACCGCCAAGTGAGAGTGAGATGATGTCTGCCTCAAATTCAAATTGACACCATTTGACGGCATCTGCAACGTCTGAATCCAATCCTGCATTTTCCCCCTTGCCATTATCCTCAAGAGCGGCTACCATGGCAAAGGTGACATTAGGCGCTGCACCTAGCTGATGGTCACCAGCAAGAAGAATTCCAGACATAAGTGTCCCGTGTGCGACAGCACCGTAATCCAGAGGAGTCACCGAAGTCCCAATGAGATCTTTGAATGCAACATTGACGTCGGTGAGAGCTTCGTGCGTGATGTCAATACCCGTATCAACCATGCACAATCGCACACCGTCTCCGCTCAACCCGTCGTTTTGTACCGAACGGATGTTCGTTTCTTCGTAGGCCCACTCGGAATCCGGCAAGGGCAATGCAACCACTAGCCACTGATTTTGCCACGCAAGAAGGCTGATTGATACAAAAACAGCAAAGGCGATGATTCCGGTGAGTGTTCCACGTGCCCGGCGTGACCTCACGACCGGCTCGACTTGTACGGGGGCCCAGCCCATGACTTCTGAACGCCACTCGTTTTGGAAGTCAAGAACAGTTGGGTCAACGGCTGAAACGATGCTTCTATCGGTAGGCTCTGGAAGGTATTCAACATCGTGAAGGCCTTCCATGGCTTTCGCTCTTCCGTGTTGGGCACAAGAACCCTTGTTTGTTTTTCAAACAAAAACGAACATCAGAACTTCGTTCCACCGCGGCTACGTGCGGTTCGCACACCACCGTAAATCACGAGAAGACCAAGTGCAACGATAGCAAGAGTGAGCCAAATTGAATCACCGTCAGTGGATGCTGCATTGTTGTATTCGATGGTCAAATCGAATTCACCGTCTTCGGGAGAAATGCTCTCTACGTTGTTGGCTTCCTCTCCTGCAACTTCAATGCGAACATCGTAGCGGGTGTTTCCTTGTGATTGCGTGATATCTCCAAAGACCGCATTCACTGTACTGTTGGCAGGTACGGCAATCGTCTGCTGAAGTTCAGATGCTCCTTCGGGAGTAAGATAGACGATCACAGAGGTTGCATCGAGGAGACCCAAGTTTTGTACGGGAACGACAACGTCACCTGCTTCGTTAGCGATTTGACTTGAAGCTGTAACGATTCCACCTTGGTCAACATAAAGCTTGATTTGAGCATATTGAATGGTCACATCAATTTCTTCGGTTTGCTCACCATCACTGCCGGTTACGTACACTGTCAAGTCAAATTCACCGCCTTCAAATGTCGCTGGAGCAAAGACGGAGAATTGTTGGGTTCGCGTCTCACCCTTTGATAGCGTTAGGTTGGTATTCATTGGAGTGACCGACCAGTTTGCTGGCACACCGCTCTCAAGAAGTTCAATGCTGAATGTATCTTGGCCGTTTCCATCATTCGTTACCTCAAAGGTGAACTTACGCTCGACAAGAGGAGACATACCAACAACGTCAGTGGCCTCTCCTATGCTGAATCCAAAGTTCTGAGGCACGACGACCTTGACCGAGGATTGACTGGCTTCACCGAGTTCACTTTCCAACCGCAAGGTGACTCGATGCGCATCGTCCAAATGCCAAGCATCTTCCACAGGCGGAAGGGTCACACGAACAGTTACCGTTGCGGTAGCAACAGCCGCAGTTTCGTTGTCACCAATACCGAGACTCACCTCAGTGATGCTTTCGTAGGATTCACTTGTTGAATTGTACACTTCAACCGTCCACAATCCTGAATCTTGAGCCAGTCCCATCTCAGCAGAGACTGAGAAGATATCCATGACTTCTGTTCCGTTGTACGTCACATCGATGTCAAAGGTAATCGCATCGTAATTGCTTGCATTGGTAGAAGATACACGGGCCAATACTTCTGAATTGTCAATGTCAACCGAGGTTGCATTGACCAAGGAGGCGTTGTTGTATTCCATGATCAATTCTGAATTAACACGGCGGTTGTAGTTCAGCGTGGTTGAAATGGTAGAGTCGGCATTCACAGTCGCTGTTTGACCACCGTAGTATTCCATCTCGAGTTGGTCTGCATGTTGGATTGTGACAAACTCACTGTCAAAGGCAACACTGCCTTCGGGAAGCAACTTCGTCAGTGTTCCGGATGCTGGGACATCCATCATCCAACTCATCTCATCAAAGGTGACTTCAAGGTCAACCGGTGCTTGCAGCATGGCAGCACCTTCTGTATCATCGGAACCAGCGTGATGAGTCTCTTGGGCGATATCATTCCACGAGGTTGCAAGGTCTACATATCCACCAAGCGCCATCACCATGGTGATATTGCCACCGTTGGCAACAGAGGCATCAAGCATACCAATAGCGACACCGCCACCATTGGGTCCGGGATTAGCGTCTGTAACGACGACAATCCATTCACCTGGCTGAATTTCAGCATTCCATTCAAGCACTTCATCAACCACGGTTCCAGTGAGTACGATGATGTCTCGCTCGATACCAACAGCAGGATAGAGGACGATTGAAGCGCCCTCAAGACGAGCTGCGTCAATTTGGTCGGTTACCGACCCGCTCACCTGAACTGAACCAGCGGAAACTTCGATATCCCTTGAATCGGGGCTATCGAGAACCACATATCCTGTTGTGTTGTTTGATTCGTAGTAAACGGTATCAAAACCTTCCTTTTCAACAGAGACATTGTAAGCATCACGAATTGGCACAAAGGCTCGCCATACTCCTTCCTCATCGCTTTGAACGACGGTTGAGTACTCGGAATTGTTGGTTCCTTGAACGGTGACATTCATTTCTGGAATGCCCTCGCCAATACTTGGGAGACTGTTGTTGTCGAGATCCCAGTAAATCTTACCTCCAATTTCAACTTCCAATGCAGCGTAATTCACATCAAGAATTAACGTGTTGTTGTCAGCATCGTCTGTTGTGAACGGTTGGCTACTGGTATCCATGAACCACATCTTCGTCCCGACGGTGCGGTTGAGGTAGAGACTCCATGTTCCGGGCATCATCATTTCTGATGCATTTCCATTTTCATCCGTTCGCTCAAAGGTGATATTACCGTAGCCGTCGTGACTCACTGCCGTGACACTCATGTCCGATAGCGCTGTTTCTGTTAGCAATTCCTTGAGTTGCATGGTGACATGCACACTTTCATTTGTTTGCAAGTCGAGGTTCAGGCGAGTCGAGGCTGCATTGACCGTAAGCGGTTGACGGAGCGTTTCTGTGACATTGTCTTGGCTGAATGGTGCAACGATGATCAGCCACTCTCCTGCAGGCACATAGGCTGCAAAGGTACCATTTTCGTCAGATCCAACATTGAACCACTGGTCATCCGCTTCGTTGTAAAGCAGGAATTCGTTAGCGATACCATCGCCAGATACATTGGAGAGGGTACCATTGACGAGGTAAGTATTACGAAGTGGGACCTCAAGAGGTTCATCGAACTCCTTCAAGCCAACTTGGATGGATTCAAGGAAGATTTCACCAATCAGGTCATAATCGGTTGCATTTTCTGAATCTGCAGTGGTTCGGTTGAACACCAAATCATAGCCACCAGGAGTTAATGAGACGGTGATAAGACCGTTCTCCGTGTAATCTTCCGAGGTATAGTAGATTGAATCACGATTCTCAGCCATTGGGCGCATGTGGAAATCAGGCATGACCTTGGTCCCGTTCTCAAAGGTACCATCATCGTCAGAATTCATGAAGACGTTGATTGTTAATTCGACGGCATCAGGATGCACAAAGAGTTCAAGTTGTGATAATTGTCCAATTTGAGATGCGTTGACTTCAACATCATCCACGCTGGTTGCATTGAGTAATTCATCTTCCATATCTAAAGTCCATGTTCCGCTTGGCACATCAAGGAAGAATTCTCCAATATCGGTTGCTTCTGAACGCCATTCAAGCCCGTTACTATTTGTTGCCACGATGACTGGTGCTTCCCAACGAGGGAGCGTATTGTCCCAACGTGATGAATTGTCATAGAGGTATATGACACCGGGGACGGCGACTGTAGGCTCAAGGTAAAGTACGCCCATGTCAATATTTTCACCAGCATCAACGGTCAACAGTTGGCCGTAGCCAACGTTGAACACACTTTGAGAAGTCATATGATAGTCAAATCCGGAGGGTACACGGACCGAGAAGTCTCCGCTGGTATTGGTGGCCGCTGAGAATTCGAGGTTGCCTGCACGGAAATTAATGGTGAGAGCAGATGCAGGTTCGGTTGTTTCAAAGCGGTTTTCCTCAGGCGTCATTTCGTCCCATGTCTGGAATTCTTCGTTTGTTCCAGCGAAGCTTCGCATGCTTCCGTTCACGTAGGCTGCCTTAGCGTAGGTGACATCTCGTTGAACATCGTCATCGCCAACCTCAAGTTCAATTTGGTCAAACAGAACGAATTCAGGGTTGATATCATCTCGAATATCCCATTCACCATAGAGCAATTCAGCGTAGATTTCGCCGTTCTCATCCGATGTGACGTTGATCGGTTGTAACAGGCCTGCCGTATTGTCAAAGGTGATGGTTCGGTTGGTAACATCGAACATCGGCTCTTGAGTAATCGGGTCAACTGGCGATACCAAATTCAGGGTGACATCCGCCGTATCTGGAACGTTGAACAACAGTGTGATGTTGGTGATTTCATCGTTAACGAGGGCTGATTCATTCATGTCATACCAACCGTCTTGGTCCACATCGACTCGATAGTAATACTCGCCCTTTGCGACTGGTCCGTAACTGAACGAACCGTTCTCGTCGGTCGTGATGAGGACCATGTAATCTTCTCCGAGGTCTTTGTCGACCATCTCAATGGTTTGGTTCGCCAAGACTTCATCATGCATGTCCTTGAGCACATCTTCAAAGATAGCTCCGGGCATGTTCATCTTCAAGTCGTAGGACGGTTCGATACCTACTTCCACTGGGTCTGGTAGGAGAACTTCCTTTCCGTTCGCCAGTTGAGCAATCATGTTGTATGTTCCCGGAAGAAGACCGGTCTTGTAGAAGGAACCTGCTTCAACCATTGGGCCTGAGAAGGAGCCAATGCCAACAAAGAGACCTGTGCCGTTGAAGGTACCAACGCCAGCAAAGGAACCAGCCCCTTCTATGGTCTCTCCTTGGCCAGTTTCGTAATCACCGTAAGTTCGGGTGAGAATACTGGTCCCTTCAGAAGTGAACGTACCTGTAGCGTTGACTTCGCCCTCTAATTTGTAGACCGGCAAGTCGCCCGTGTCGTCAACCAAACAGAAGGTTTCGTTGGCTGGCATGATCGGAAGAGAATCGTTGTCAAATTCACAAGAGACCACATCGTTTGATTCGGTCCAAGATGCTTCGATTGTTCCATAGCCAGACCATGTACCATTTGCAAAGAAGGTACGATCGTTACCGATGTCTCGGGTAAACGTACCGATGAAATTGCGTGCAATGGCGATTCCTTCGCTGTCAAAGGTACCGTTTTCATCAAAGGTTGCTTCTCCTGTTCCCTGAAGAATACGAGACTCTTCGCTGGTGAAACTACCGCTTGTCGTTTCAACGGTGTAGTTTTCAGTCATCGACCAGATATTACGGAGGATGAAGGTCGTTTCCGAAATGGGGTCGCCTGTAAAGGATTCATCACCGCTCCAAGCAACTGTTCCCGATACACCACTGCTTTGAATGGCAAGGTCAACAGATTCGGTAAGATCGCTAAAGCGTTCGGCTTGTTCTCCAGTAATGTTGACTTGGGTTTCACCAAGCCAGGTCATGTTGGCGACATTGCCGAGAAGTGCCGTGATTTGGTTGATTTCCCGGTTGTCATTGGTGTCGGTGAGGATATCGCCCAAACGGTCGGCGTAAGAGCCATCACGGATTTCATCACGGGTCGAAACAGGGTCGTATTCGCCACCAAAGGCGGTCACTCGAATGCGGCCTGCGGGGACAATGAAACTGTATTGACCATCATCGTCTGCGTCAACGAAGCCAATGGGCACCCAATAGGTGTCATCGTCAAGGTCTTCAGGACCTTCACCAGAAAAGGCGTCTCGCTCAATTAACAAACGGACACCAGTCAGGCCTTCTCCGTTGTCGCTCATGGTGACTTGACCGCTCATTTCTGCGCCGGGATAGTACTTCAAAATCTTCACGAGGGTGTTGGTTTGTTGGATTGAAACATCTGGGTCTTCATTGTACCAATTTGCGATGACAAAGTTGTTCATCATGGCACCGGGCAGTGGTAGGGCTTGGTTCAGAATAGTACCTGGGGAACCGGATTGGCCAAAGTGTTGAGCCGGTTGAGGATTGGAGGAGCCCGTTGCAACACCCAGCGTTGAGGCACCGTAACCCACGTAGGTTCGTGCTACCATGGTATCAAAGAATGCAGGATTGTGGTCGACTCGGACGTCATCGACGAGAAGCGGGTCAATATCTGCACCAGATTGTTGATTCAAGAAATCCTTTTGCATGGCATCATCCACTTCTTCTCGTGTCATTTCATCTTGGAATTCTCCACGAGTGGTTTCGTAGACTTCATCCATGTATGTTGACACATCTTGTCCTGAAAGGATGGTCGGTGCACCGAAAATTCCCATCGGTTGACCACGGTTGTAGTTGGCATCAGCCGTGTAGCGGCCAGCACGAGGATACAAACGATCATCAATAGCGAAGTAACGGATTTCGTGGTCGCGGTCGATGGTTTCGCCCGGTAGACCGTTGAAATCTTGAACCGTGTAAAGACCTTCAAGATTAATGAGGTCAGCGTAGAGGTCGTGTATGGTTGCGTCAGGGTTCGCATCAAATGCGTCAGTCAGCAATTGTGTTGTCATAGCCAAACGGGCATTCGTACGGTGAATATGTGTTGAAACAGAGAGGTATTCATCGATCAAATCCTTTGTGTACCAATAATCACCGAAGATGACGTGAGTTTGGCCAGCGGTGGTGTCTTCGCCCGTGCGGATGTTGTTACCAAAGGTGATGTTGGCTTGGTCTTGTGAACTCCAATCGTCACCCAGACACGAGGTGGAAACATCTTCTGTGCACGGAAGAGGAATTCCGTCTTTGTAAATTCGATAGATGTCAGTGTCGGTGTCAAAGATACCAGCAGTTGATGGATGTCCTTCAGCCATGACCACGTTACGGTTGGTTTTGATGACCTTGAAGGAGCGGTCTTCAATGAATTCAAGCATACTTTCACCAGAGTTCATCTGCATGTGCTCGAAATCATCCCATTGCGATTCAGTGAGATAGTTTTCAATCGTTCGTTCAAATTGAGGTGTGAAACTGAGCTCGTCGTTTCCATCCGAAGCATAGGTTCGGTCACCTTCAGCAAGTTGCCAAATGAACATCGCAGTCAAATCTTCTTGACTTCGTGCGAGAAGCATGTTACCCGTTGCTGGAATTCCAGACTGGAAGTTGTCAGAAACAGATGGGTGCTTACCAGTATTCATGGCTTGGAAACCATAATCCCACCATGATACGAAGGCAGGACGGTCTGAGTAAGTATCATTGGTGTCCTGGTCCGCTAACCATGAATAGGCTGAATTCCAGCCATTGTCGTTGAATGAAGAGCCGAAACTGCCGAGGTATTCTCGACCGTCGTAGCTGCTGCTATCAAGGATTGAAAAGCCCAAACCATCGAAACGAAGGATATCTGGGACGATGTTGTGAATACGCTCGTCAATTTCTGCCTCTTGGTTTGAGGTACTTGGTATCGCCGAGTCCAATCCGTAGGTCGCTTGCTGACCGAAAATCATGATCATCACGAGGAAGACTGCTGAAAATTGTGGCGTCCTCCAGACAGCCTTTCGAGCTGCAGTAATTCTGTCAGCAGGAGTACGGATTCCGAATTTCTTCCAAGAACGAACCAAACCGCTCCATCCAGCCCACTGCCAGAATGCGAGGATACCAGCGGCTCCGAGAATCGCCATGACAGGGGTGGCATTGAACATGAAACGAGCAGCGTTCCAGGCCATGAAGGTGGCAGCAAAGACCCACACACCAAACACCAACGACGTGGCTTGGCGATGACGCATACCCTTCCAGAGCAATCCGCCACCCATGATGAGGGCAAGCAGGAAGGTAATCGGTCCAAATGATGCAAAGAGTTGCGCTCGGTTGGGGGCATTTGCCTCTGCAACCGTTCCGAAAATCTTGGTCTTCGTGAAGTATCCACTTCCTGTGAACAGGACGTCCCAAGCATTTGAAAGTTCCAAGGATTTCAATACGTACAAAATCAAGAAGAAGACTGTCGCCGTACCTGCAAGTGTTCCCAAAACAAGCAACCAAGGCTTGTCGCGGAAACCTGTTGTCACGAAGGCAATTGCCAAAGTGAAGCCGAAGATGAACAGGAAGGGTTGAAGTCCAGTTCCATCAAAGATGAGGTCGAATTGTGGGTGTCCATAGTAGGGCAGTGCCATCATGAAGGTCGTAGCCAGCATGGTAAGGAACATGACGCTGAGCGTTGTTGAATCTCTTCGTCGGAACATATTGAGTGCGACTTGGAGGGCGTAAGCAAGGAAGAGAATCGAAGGTCCGACAACGAACCCTTTCCAACCAAGTGCCACAATTCCAAAGGCGACACCTGCAAGAATGGCATTGGCCATTGCGGCCTTTCGGTGGACAGCAACATCTCGGAAGGCCCGAGCGAAAGAGAGAGGGTGAGCGGTAGTGGTTCGTGTGATGCGTGCTGAACCTGCATACTTCACAGCACGCAGCCAGTACATGAATCCAACACAAATGAAGAGCATCACGAAGGAATCGTGGTCCGCTAAGGCCCATGTTGAGTGGGTCACGTGGGCTGGCATGAAGGCAACAAGCCATGCTGCGAGAACACCAGCACCCTTGCCAAAGTGGTCTTTTGCAATAGCGGCGATTGGGAATACCGTCAGAGCGCCATAAACTGCAGGAAGGCCGAGCATGCTGAACCAAACGGCATCCTCTGGGTTAGCGATAAAGGGCTTGAGCAGCATTCCACCAACGGCCATCGACCACGAAAACAACGGAGGACGAGGATTGATACCACCAATCGGGTAAAATCGGTCTGCATCGTAGACCAAATGAGCATTGTTTGCGATGATGTAGTCCACAACTCGCTTCATGTACCAAGGGTCAGAACCACCGGTCATGTCCCATTGTCCAGTTCCGAAGGCGTTCATGGAAGGCACCGCATACCATTGAATGCGCACGGTCAAACCCATGATGAAGGCAAGTGCTACCATCATTCCAGTGCCGTGAGTACGCATGAAGAGACGAGCTTGCGATGGCTCGTGTTCGCCGCGGTTCGCCCAGCCACCATACTTTTCGTGATTGGCGATGGAGTAGATTGCGACACCGATAAAGAAGGTGATACCCAACCAAATCAAAGCACCCCAAGAACCGTCAAGTTCCTCAGCGTACCAAATTCCAGCCTCAAACCAAGACGAAACGAGGTAAAGACCCCACATCGAACCAGTGAGCATGGCACGGGTGAACCAGCGTTCAGCCACCATTCCTGCAATGATCAGTGCGATAACCCCGGTGAAGAAGGCGGACCAGTAGCCGTAATAGCCGTGATAGCCTGCTTCGTCTGTAATTCCGAGTTGGTCTACGACGCCTACCGAATTGAAATGCCAGAGCGAGCCAGCAAAGGCGAGCACCCAAACTCCGAGTGCGACCATAAGCGGCAACGCCTTTCGGTTGAAACCATCCTCATAGCCCATGAAGGAAAACCATCCGTCATGACCTGCGGGGTGCAGAACACCACGAGATACAACACCAGCAAAGAGACCGGCTGCAGTCGCCATCGTCCAGTAGGCGAAAAAGACGTAGAGTGTTGCTTGGCGTTCGAGATTGATGGTCGAGACCAATTGTCCAGAAGCACGCTCAAACGTACTTGGCAACTCGTCCATTGCACTGCCTGCGGCAGCCATAGCAAGCCAAAAACCAACGGCAGAGAAGGTGAGCGCAGTGTTCCATTCATGTCGCCCATTACGATCGAGCATAGAACCGATGGTCAATACCAACGCGAACATCAGTGCGGCAACGGCGTCAACTTCTGTGAAGTTGTACAAACCTTCGGCGCCGATAAAGGCAACCAGCAACACCACGAGGGAGATGGATGATGATGGAAGATCAGGACGAGAAGTTTGAACCATGCGCGGTACGATGGCCAGCATACTGGCAGCAGCGACGACGAGCATCGGCATCATGTTGTTCAACGAGAGGTCGTAGTCAATTCCTACGACCTTGGTGGTGGCAAAAGCGAGCAGTACCGCAAGAGGGGCAAAAAGCCACCCCAATGCGAAACTGGGCTCATATACCTTCGTTTCCATCTGTTCTTTCATATTGTTTCCCTCTATTTGTGGTCCAGCCTCAAGGCTGAAGCGTTTTGGCCACTTGTGAACCCCTCTTGAAGGTGACGGGTTGAGAAGCAGTCCCGAACGCCCCTCAGTGCTCCGTTTAGGGGGTTTACGGAGATTTACTGCCTTTTATATCATCAACGCCGAAGGGCCCGGTGTGCAATATCTCTTCGAAAATGACCGCCTTGGAGGCTCAGTTGCTGGATGAGTTTGTAAGCTTCTTTTTGCGTATCAGCCAAATTATCACCCATGGCCGTGCAGGATAATACACGCCCTCCACTGGCGATGAATCCGGTGCTCTGCGAACCTGAGACACCTGCAAAGTTGATCCACGCTTTCCGGTAGGATGTGGATTCACCGACCTCGTCTAATCCACCAATGGTTCGACCTTTGAGCGGGGAACGGGGATAACCTTCGGAAGCCAGGACGACGGTTACGGCTGCCTGGTCACTGAAGGTCGCATTGTGCTCACTCATACCGTCTGTTGCTGCAGCGTAGAGCATGGAAAAGAGGTCACTGGTTACCAAGGGCAACGTAACTTGACATTCAGGGTCTCCGAATCGTACGTTAAATTCCACAACGTAAGGATCCTTCTTTTCATCGATCATGAGACCTACAAAGAGAACACCCCGATAGGGAATAGGTTGGCTGGAAAGGTAGGCGTGCATGGGTTCAACAATCCGTTTCATGACACGTTCACGGACATCACCATCGATGACAGGAGCCGGGCAGTATGCCCCCATTCCACCCGTATTGGGACCTTCATCTCCATCGTAGGCTCGCTTGTGATCTTGACTCGCTGGGAGGGCACAAAATCCAGTGCCGTCCATGACTACGAGCATGCTCGCTTCCTCGCCAGGTAAGAAGGCTTCAAGCAGAACAAAGCCGTCTGTTTTAATCGATTTTTGAATGAATTCGTAGGCCTCTTGGCGGTTTCGAGTCACAATGACGCCCTTTCCTCCTGCGAGAACGTCGCGCTTGACCACCCAAGGGTCACTTGCAAAAGTATCCAAAGCAGCGTCGATATCAGAATTTGAATCCAATCGTTGGTAGTCGGCTGTAGGCACGCCCGCGGCAGTCATGGTTTCCTTAGCGTGCAATTTCGAACCCTCGAGATGCGCCAGTGCCGCTACCGGCCCAAAGCATGGAATGCCTACCTCATTGCATGCATCAGCAAGTCCAGCACAGAGAGGAGCCTCGGGGCCGACAACGACCAAATGGGCATCTACCGACTGGCAAAATTCAGTCAATCCCGAATTACTGGTGTCATCCAGTTGATGATTCGTTGCAAGTTGAGCCGTTCCAGCGTTGCCTGGAACACAATGAATGGAGGTCACTCGAGCAGATTGTGCCAACGCGAGACAGAGAGCATGTTCTCGCCCGCCACTGCCCACTACAACAACAACGGCCTCCTCCATGATTGCGTGTGGGTATCGGCATTGAATAAGTGCTTCGTGCCTCCCCTTCGGAGCCGTTGTAGGCAAGGTGTACGAAGGCTTATTGCTCGTTGTTTCCTAAACCAACCATGCGAGTACCACGCTCAACGCTCACAATGATCATCGTCCTGCTCTTCCTCTCGGCCCCCTTGGCTCAAGCAGCACCTCCAGAATCAGGTGAGAGCACCACCATTGAAGCCAATGAAGTTTGGACTGAAACAGCTACGATGGACGGCCATCTTACTGTGACCAACGGGGCCACATTGACCATTCAGTCTAACATCATCATGCAACCCGGCTCAAGTATCACCGTGGACGAAGGCGCTTCGCTTGTGCTGGACAACGGTTC
>Ga0209631_10000255_pt1 | contig 71428 bp, 61 predicted proteins | sample COG_08_FD_184752 | JGI IMG/M metagenome (GOLD analysis project Ga0209631, IMG submission 184752) | Pelagic Microbial community sample from North Sea - COGITO 998_met_08 (SPAdes) (version 2) | ecosystem: Environmental > Aquatic > Marine > Neritic zone/Coastal water | place: Helgoland, sampling... | reverse complement strand
AGTCCGCGTTATCGCCGAGCCGGTCGACCAGGGCAAAGGCATCCCTGGCCGAGGGGACGTCGAGCGGGATGATCACTCTGTTCATCGAACCTCACCATCGTTCCCGGCACACAAGTCACCCCAGGCAGCAACACCCCGCCGGCGGCCCCAACGTTCGAGCCCCGCGATCAGATCTGTGGCTGCTCTCGGCGCCGCGAAGGTCGCGGTACCCATCTGAACCAGGTTCGCACCCGCCCGCCCATAGGCAACCGCATCTTCGGGTGCCAGGATACCACCCACGCCGAGGAGGGGAAGCCGCGTTGCCGAGCGGGCTTCCTGGACCGCGCGTATTCCCGCCGGGCGCAGAGCCGGGCCGCTGACGCCGCCAGCCCCCTGGCCCAGCCGGGCCTTGCCAGAATCGGTGTCCAGAAGCAGCCCCGGGAGCGTGTTCACGAGTGTAATCGCGTCCGCTCCCGCGTCTTCGGCCCGTCTCACCGTTTCGCCCAGCATCGGATCGTTCGGCGCCAGCTTGGCGGAAATCGGTCGCTCCGTTCGCGCCCGGCAGCCGGATACGATCTCAGTCACCGCATCGGGATCGAGTGCAAACGGGACGCTGTCACGACGCGCATCGTTGGGGCAGGAAAGGTTGACCTCGAAGCCGACGAAACCGTCGGATGGGTCGAGCCCTTCGATGAGCTGGTAGTACTCGTGCACGGTATGTCCAGCGACACTGACGAGCACCTTGGCACGGTGCACGTTTGCAGCAATCCAGGGGAGCTTCTCGTCACGCACCCGTTCAAGCCCGGGATTCGCCAATCCAACCGAGTTCATCATTCCTGCGTCGAACTCCGCAACCCGGGGCGCCGGGTTGCCCATCCGGCGTTCGAGTGTGATCGACTTCGTCACGAACCCCCCAAGCGCCTCGAGGTCCAGGACGTCGACCAGCTCCATCCCGAATCCACACGTGCCGGCAGCGAGTAGCACAGGATTCTGGAATTCGACGCCCAGTACGTGAGTGGCAAGCCTCACCGTTGGGTCAGCCCTCTCAGCCGCACGTCCAGTTCCTCCTCCAGCTCCTGGTATCCGGCAGAGGCCCCGCCAGACATGGCCAGAACGTAAGGGCTGTTCGGGTTCGCCTCCAGACGTCCGCGAAGCCATGCGCGGTCCCCTTCATCCGGTGAGATGTCGAGGGCCGCGAGCAGTGCCTTAGGTGCCCACGGGTCGTCGGGTGCCGCAGCCGCATACGCGAGGAAGAGTCCGCGCGCGACAGACTGAGCACCGAGGTGATCACGAGCGACTTCGGCCGCGGCGAAGAAGCCCAGTGGCTGGGTATAACCCAAGCCGGTAAACGACTCCATCCGCTCGACCATCTCGAGCTGAAACGCCGCCCGCGTGTCGGAACCAGCCGGGAGAAGGAGTGTCCGAACTCCGTACACCGCATCGAGATCCCGGGCACGTTCGAGCTGCCAGCGCGCCAGCAACAGGCGAGCATCCGCAGCCGCAATGCCGAGGCCAGAGGCTACATCCATTGCCTGCTTCCGGGCCGCAGTGGTATCGCCGGCCTGGTCCAGCATGCGCGCCCTGGTCAGGGCAACGTTACCACGAGCGACCCGGTCCCATGGTGAGGACCGGACTCCGTCGAGCATGGAAGCAACCGCAGCCTGACCCCACACGTCCGCTGCGGCACCCACGAGCCCCATCACCGTGTCGTGACGAATACCTCCCCTGGGGTCCCTCAGGAGACGCTCGAACGCATCACGAGTCCTGGCTTCTTCCTCATGCATGATAGACCAGCGCAGCCGCTCTATTCCCGCTTCTATACGGATCCCGAAGCCGGCCTCGGCCGCGCGATCCAGGTCCCAGCCACCCGCATCGAACATACCGCGTTCGAGCAGGAGGCGACCGCGAATCAGGTGGGCCTCCGACCGGGGTTCAGGGGGCAAGGGACCACTCAACGCCCGATTCACTTCCGCCATCGCGGACCGCGCATCTCCAGCCTCGGCATGGATCGCGGCCAGATATACGCGAGACTCGTCTGCGACCTCCGGGAACGAGCGCTCGGCGTCACGGAGTGCCGCCTGAGCCGCCCGAAGCTCCCCGAGCCGGAACCGCGCGCGCCCATGCAGCACGAGCGTCTGGTCGGCCCAATCGCTCTCAGGGCGATCCCGCAGCGCATCACCGGTCTTGCGTACGACGTCCAGGTACCGTGCCGTTGCCAGCGAGTCCTGCCCGGCCCTGCGCGCGACCTCTCCCTCAGAGAGAAGCTGGTTCGCATTGTAGAGGACGTTGTGGTACGAACAGCCCACGATGGCGAGCGCGCCGGTCACGACGAGCAAACGTCTCACTGCTGCCTCGTGCCGCCTCCGGGCGGGTAACGGTCGAAGAACCGCATTACGGCATCCGCGATCGCGTCGCCCGAACTGGCATGAAACTCGCCCTCGTTGAGAAGCTGGGCCTCCGCGGCGTTCGAGAGATACCCCATCTCGATCAAGACCGACGGCATCAGCGCGTTCGTGAGTACAGCCAGCACACCCTGCTTCACTCCTCGATTCGGACCCGGATGGAAGTCGCTGAGCTCGTCCTGCACCAGGCTCGCGAGGTCCTCGGACCAGTGTGCGTACTCGTAGTTTCGCAGGTCCCGCAAGATGAAGTCCATGTCAGCGAGCTGGTCTTCGTCCACGTTCTCCGTGCTCATGTTCAGCGGGGCATTCTCGATTGCGGACACCCTGCGTTCGTGCTCCGTTCGTGCATCGGAAAGAAAGTAGGTCTCGAAGCCTCGAGCCTCGCGACGTGCGGGGAACGAGTTGGCGTGGATCGATACGAAGATGCCCGGTCGCTCTCCTTTCCAATCGGTCGCGAGCTGCCCTCGTTCCCAGACGTCGACGAAAGTGTCGTCGTCCCGGATCATGTGCACTTCGAGCCCGGGCTCACCTGCGAGCGACTCCTCCAATTGGAGCGCAATCGCCAGCGCGACGGTCTTCTCCCGCGCCCCAGCGGGTGAAAGTGCACCGGGATCCTCACCACCGTGGCCCGCATCGATGACCACGACGCGCACGCCATCGTAGGCGGAGGGGCCCATATTCCGGATTTCCTCGGCAGTATTTCCGTTGTCAGAGGATGCGATCGCCGCGACCACATCAACGGCAGTGGTGACGGTGGCGGCTGCCTCGGCTCGGGAAGGTACCGGATCCTCATTCCTCGCCGGCTCATCGGACAACACGTCCGGAACGGGATTCATGTCCGCGTTCACCTCGGCCTCCAGCTGAGCGAGCTCGCCGGCACTCAGAAGCGCGATGTCCCCGGCTCGAAGCAGGCTGTCCTCACCCACAAAGTCATAGAGCCCCGGAAGACGGCGCGGCAGAAAGTCCGTGAGGAACTGAAGGGGAATCCAGGAGGAGCCGCCAGTCCGGTACGGCGCGTCAGTCATCTGAAGTACGACGCCGTCCCAGCGGAAGAAGGGTGAATCCAACCGGAAGGACACGCTGATCTCTCCAGCCGCGCCGAGGAGCAAGCCTCTGGAGCCCTCCTCGACCGTCCACCCGAGATCCTCGAGGGTCGACACCGCGACGCTCGCGTAGCCCCGATCGAACTGGACTGTGACCGTGCCCGACGAACCGTCCTCACGCTCGATCTCGAGGCGCGGGCGATCCTGGGCGTGCAGTGAGTTCGCAGCAGCAAGCGTCAGGGCCACACACACGCCACTCCACAATCTCTCACCAACCTTCATCGCGTCTCCATGGCCCGACGTGCCTCCCGATCCTGCTGCCGTCGTTTCAGCGTCTCACGCTTGTCATGCAGCTTCTTCCCCCGGCCCACGGCCAACTGGAGCTTGGCACGGCCGCGGACGAAGTAGATTTCGAGCGGGACCAGCGTGAGGCCTTTTTCCTCAGACTTGACTGCGAGTTGCCGGATCTCCTGACGGTTCAGGAGCAGACGCCGACGGCGCACCGGGTCCACGTTGAACTGATTCGCCTGCTCATACGGACTGATGTGGAGGCTGTGCAGCCAGACCTCTCCATTGTCCACGCGGGCAAACGCATCCTGAAACGAGACCCCTCCAGCTCGAAGGGACTTCACCTCGGGCCCCTTCAACGCGATGCCGGCCTCATAGGTGTCCAAGATCTCGTACTCATGGCGTGCCTTCCGATTGCGGGCGACCACGTTGCGTCCGTCCGGAGCCTTCACCGAAGGAACCTCGTCATGCTTCTTCTTCGAAGGTCACGACCCCCACCCGACTCGCCTTGCGCATCGTAGATATCTGACCGACCTCACCACCAATAATGAACACTAGCGATTCGTAATAGATCCAGAACAGAAGAACGGCCACATTGGCCAGATTCCCAAGCGTAGAGCCGTAATTCGCCACCTCAGTCGCATACCAGGAGAAGCCGAATTTCAGGGATTCGTGGGCGATGGCGGCGAAGGTCGCCGCGATCATCGCCGTACGCCTCGAGATCGGCCGCGCCGGCACATACCGGTAGAGGAAGAACAGAAGCGCCCAGATGGAGACGAACGAAATGCTTATGCCCAGCAACTGATCCGCGAATGATACGGCGAAGCCTTCAAGCAGAAGGATGTCGACCCCGAACCGCATCGCCGCCGTAATGAAGACCGTGGCACTCAGATTCATCGTCAGAAGCACGAAACCAATGAGCACCGCAGCGATGTCGAAGAGCTTTCCGTGAATCGGGTTTCGTTTGAAACCGATATCGAAGATCTCTCGCAGTACCACGCGCAGAGAGCCCGAGAGGCGGGTCGCGACCCAGAGCAGAAAGATGGAGCCGGCGATCGTGAAGCTGGTCCGACTCGCCATAAGTCCCTGGGTCAGTTCACCCACGAACCCCGTGAGTTCGACGCCGGCACCGGTGGGGAGGTTCTGACCGAGAAGCCCGAGAACCGCGTCAGTCGGATCGGCGTACCGTGCCAACACGAAGCCGATGATTCCGATCCCGAGCACGACCAGCGGTAAGAGCGCCATGACCAGGTTGAATGCCACCGCCCCCGCCATGAAGAGCACTTCATCATCGTCGCATTTTTCGACGAGACGCCTGAGGTACTCCCTGACCCGGTACCCGCAGCGATGGTGGCGCGGCTTACCGGCTGACACCCCGCGCGACTCGGACAGTCCGGTCGCGTTCGTCGTCAGTCTTCGGCGTCCTCGGCCCCGGCCGCGACGGACTCACGCGCCGCAGCGACGCCCGCGCGGTACGCGGCCTTGGAGCGTTCGAGACGTTCCTCTAGATCGCCTCGGGCCTCCACAGCAGCTTCCCGACCTGTGCTGACCGCGTCTCGGACCTCGTCATACCGAGACGTCACACCATCCCGCGCGACGTCGAGTCGATCTTCGAGCTGTCGCTGTGCCTCACGCACTCGTTCCTCAGCCACAATGCGGAGTTTGCGTGCCTGCTCCCTGAGCTCTTCCTGAGTCTCCTCCCCTGTCTTGGGTGCGAAAAGCAGGGCGAGTCCGGCGCCGACCATGGCACCGAGCACGAACGAACCGAGCCCCCCACCGGAATCACGTTCTATGACGATGTAGGGGACGTCGTCCTGGTCTCTCATTTTCGTCTCCCTTCCACTGAGACTCGTCCATCGATAGGAGCTAACTCAAGATAACCTGCGAGCACCCCGACAACACCTCACCCTCCGGAGAGTGCTACAGGACCCAACGCGGATCAGGTTCAGGCATCTCAGGCACCTCGCTACCCTCACGGCCCATGAGGCCATAGGTGAGCCTTTTGCTCAGCTCCACCCCAGGCTGGTTCAGCGGGTCGACCCCGTACATGGCGCCGGCGTAGACCGTGGCGATCTGGAAGAGCATGAGCAGTTGACCGAGTTCATGGGCCCCAATGCGTGGCAGATGGAGGGTTGCATTGGGCCTCCCCCCTCGGCGCAGTGCCTCGGCGGTCGCGGCTCGCTCGGTGTTCAGGAGGTCTCCCATGGAGTGACCACCCAGATAGGCGAGCGCCGGGATTCCAGGATGCCGGGACGGGATGTCCACCTGCGCCCCTGGATCATCCACGTCCACGAACAGGACGACCTTGTCCTGTGGCCCTTCCATAAGAAGCTGGAGCAGCGAGTGCTGGTCGGTCGCACCGAGGGCGGCTAACGGGGTCGGTCCAGTTGCCCGCTCTTCGCCGGATAGAAGTACGGCCTTGCCGAGACTCTCGGCCCAGAGCTGCTGGAACCAGAGTGCGACCGGTCGCAGACGATCGGCGTACGGCATCAGCACATGGATCGGTCGACCATCGGTCGTGTCGGCATAGTGCAGGAGCGCCGCGAGCGCCCCTGCCGGGTTCTCAGCGATCTCGTCGGTCTGGCAGCGCTGCTCCATGTCACCGGCACCAGCAAGGATCTCGTCGAGTGCCACGCCGCACACAGCTGCTGGAAACAGACCGACCGGAGAAAGCACCGAAAAGCGCCCACCTACATTGGGCGGCACCGGCAGCATCGGCATCCCCTCGGCATCTCCGATCTGACGCAGCACGCCGTCCGCGGGATCGGTCGTAAAGAGGAAATGCCCCCGGACCTTGTCGTCGTCCACCGCTCCCTCGATCCAGGCTCGAGCAACCAGGTACTGCGACATGGTCTCGGCGGTCGCGCCCGATTTGCTGACGACGTTGAACAGTGTACGCCCGGGCTCCAGACGATCCAGGAGCATTCGGAACGTGTGCGGGTCCGGGTTGTCCACGACGTGGAGGCGGGGGAAATGATCGCGCTCCTCGTCGGTCATGGCATTCCAGAACGGACCCAACAGCGCCTCCTTCAGCGCCGTCGCGCCGAGGCCAGAGCCGCCGATGCCGAGTACGACGACGTCCTCGAACCACTGCGCGAATCCGTCGGCGAGCTCTGTCACCCGAGATAGGGTCTCGGCGGCATAGGGAAGATCGAGAAAGCCCAGATCTCCACGCTTGTGACGTGCCACCACGGACGCGTGGGCATCCCTGAAGCCGTCGGCGAGCGCGCCCTCGAGTACTGAGGCGTCGACCCCACCCTCGACACCCGACGCCATGAGATTCCCGAAGTCGAAGCGAATCCGTTCTGTCATCCGATCTCCACGGTGAGTCCGTCGTAGGCTGGCAGGACGCCGGCCGGCAGTCGCTCGAGCAGCTCCGTGTGTCGAACGCGGTGCGTAAGGTGAGTGAGGTAGGTAACCTTCGCGCCAACCTGCCTCGCCGCCTCGATCGCCTCCTCGATGTTGAAGTGCGAACCGTGAGGGCGCCCGAACCAGAGAGCGTTGAGTACGAGGACTTCTACCCCTCTGAGTACGTCGAGAGCATCGGCCGGCAATGTCTTCGCATCCGTGACATACCCGAGGTTTCCGACACGAAATCCGTAGACCATCGGCCCACCGTGCGGGACACGTACCGGGATGAACTCCTCCCCCAGGATGGTAACCGCCGTATTGGGCTCGAACGTGTTGAGAACGATCCGGGGCTTCGAGCTCCCCAGCGGTGGCTGGACCGAATCGTCGAAGATGTACCGGAAGCGCTCGTGCAGGCTGTTCACGTACTCTTGCGCCGTCCAGGTGGGAAGGTCTCCACTACGCGCGGTGAACGCCCGGACGTCATCGATTCCGTGCACATGGTCGGCGTGATCGTGCGTGAGCCACAGAGCGTCAATCGAGCCCACCTCGGCAGCGAGCAACTGGAGGCGCAGTTCAGGTGGCGCGTCGACGAGGAGTCGACCCCCGGGCAGCTCGACGAGCGCACCGTGGCGAGTGCGATGGTCCCGGGCGTCTCCTGACGTACAGGTGGAGCAGTCGCAGCCGACGACGGGTACGCCAAACGACGTGCCGGTACCGAGGAAGGTGAGTTTCACCCTCAGAGCCGATCGAGGCGCATGTTGTTGGTCGAGCCCGACTTCTGGAACGGAAATCCGGCCGTGATCGCAACAGACGCCCCCCGTTCGCCTACTCCGCTCGCCACAACAGCCTGCCTGCCGACCCGGGACAGCTCCTCGTAGGTGACGTCGACGTCCTCGGCCAGAACAGGGTGGACGCCCCAGACGGCCGCAAGCTGCCGGAAGGTCGACTCCTGCGTTGTCACCGCGAAGACCGGCATCGACGGGCGGTACGACGAGACGAGACGGGCCGAGAAACCAGACCGCGAAATGACCACGATCGCTGGCGCTCCGATCTGTTTTGCCGCGTCGACCGTCGCCGCCGCGACCGCATGCTCTCTGCGCGTCGCACCGCCACGATTACGCAAACCTGGCGCGGTCAAGTAGCGTGGACCTCGCTCGAGGAAGCCGCTGCGCTCGATCTCCGTGCCGATGTCGACGAGCGCGGCGAGTGCCTTGAGCGGGTACTTCCCCACTGCGGTCTCGCCTGACAGCATCACCGCATCGGATCCGTCAAGAATCGCGTTCGCCACGTCCGACGCCTCTGCGCGCGTAGGCCGGGTGTTCTCGATCATCGACTCCAGCATCTGCGTCGCGGTAATGACCGGTCGGCCATGGTAGTTCGCAAGCTGGATGATGCGCTTCTGCGCGAGCGGCACACGTTCGAATGGAAGCTCGACCCCGAGGTCACCGCGGGCCACCATGACTGCGTCCGTCGCGGCCAGGACCTCATCAATCATGCGAAGAGCCTGCACCTTTTCGATCTTGGCGACGATCAGGGCGCGATCACCCACCCGCCTCTTGAGATCCCTGACGTCCTCGGGCTCGCGCACGAACGAGAGCCCGATGTACTCGGCGTTTTGCTCGAGAGCAAAGTCGAGGTCTTCGAGGTCTTTTTCAGTGAGCGAGGGCGCCTTCACGTTCACCGTGGGCAGGTTGATGCCCTTGTTGCTCTTGAGTAAACCACCCCTGAGCACCTCGAAGACGGTTCGGTCTCCCTCGGTGCGAATGCACCGAAACTCGAGATGACCATCATCGAGCAGAACGACGTCGTTTGAGATGATCTCCTCAGCGAGCGGGGCATAGGTGGTCGGGATCTCGTCGCCCGTCGCACTCTGTTCCGGAGCCACAACCACCTGGTCCCCCGGCTGAAGGCTGATCGGCTCGACCAACTTGCCCACCCGGATTTTTGGCCCTTGTAGATCGATCAGCACGGCGACAGGCTTCCCCACCTCACGGGCCGCCTCCCGCACGGTGGCGATCGTTCGCGCATGATCCGCACGCTCGCCGTGCGACATGTTGACCCGAGCGAGGTTCATGCCCCCGCGAACCATTGCAAGAATGGTCTCCCAGTCAGAGCTGGCCGGGCCGATCGTGCAGACGATCTTGGTGCGGAGCATGCAGGGTCCAGGTGTCGAGGAGACGGCCGGAGCGCCATATGCGAGAATTGTCGCGATGCCCCGAGGGAGGGGCAACACCTCGGCGACGTCGCCGATCCAAGGGGTGGCGAATCCTGTCGGCTCCGCTTTCTTTCCGTTGTCCCACCCCCCGCCGCCGCACCTCCATGAGCCACATTCACGTCGAACGTCGTGAGGACGCAGAGGGACTCGTCGATGCGCTTGCTCGAGCGGAACGTATCGCGCTCGACTGCGAGGCAGCCGGCTTTCATCGGTATTCCGACCGACTCTGCCTCGCTCAGATCACCGCCATGGGCGCGACGTGGACGATCGACCCGCTGTCGTTCGACCCGACCGACCTTCTGCGCGAGCCGCTGGAGCGCCCTGACCTGCCCGTCGTTATGCACGGGTCGGACTTCGACCTTCGCCTGCTCAGTCGCGACCTCGGTATCCGCATCCGTGGTCTCGTCGATACACAGGTCTACGCTGCCCTTCTGGCTGAAGAGGGTCTCGGGCTGGCATCGCTTCTGGAATCACGCTTCGGGGTGAAGCTCACGAAGAAGTACCAGAGGGCCGACTGGGCAGAGCGCCCCCTCACGGATGGCATGCTCGAATATGCGGCGTCGGACACGATGTACCTCGAGCGCCTCTTGGACATGCTCGCCGAGGAACTCGACGCGATGGGCCGTTCGACGTGGGCGACCGAAGAGTGCCTGGCCCTGGAATCGATTGCGGATCTGAGCAGGAACGAAGCAGAACCAGTAGATCCGGTAACCCGCATTAAAGGAGCTCGTCACCTGCCGTCGCGTGAGGTAGCCGCCATTCGTGCGGCGCTCGGCTGGCGGGACGAGATCGCTCAAAAACGTGATCGCGCCGTGTTCAGAGTGATCGGGGATACACCCCTGATCGAGGCGGTGGGCTCTCACCCGCAACGAGTCGAAGACCTGGTCGCCATCAAGGGTTTCCCGGGCGGGCTCGCCCGTGCGGACGGGAAAGAGTTGCTCTCGCGTCTGCGTGCCGTGCGCGAACTGGATGAATCCGATCTAGTTCCATACCCGAAGCACGTCCGGAGAGGCCCCGTGAGACCTCCTCCGGAGCTCGAACAAACGGTCGATCGACTGAAAGCAGTTCGAAACCGCACAGCTGAAACGATCGGGCTCCCTCGTGGCACGCTGCTCTCCAACGCGGTTCTGATCGAGATCGCGCGGGCCGCACCGAAAACCCTGGAGGACCTCGGAGAGATCGATGGAATGCGGCGCTGGAAGATCGGCGTCGCGGGGGAGGCTCTGCTTCAGTCGCTCAATAGCGACTGACGTTCAGGGCTTGGACTCTTCTTTACGCTTGCAGTCGATGCAGTACCGCGCGTGCGGAAGCGCATCCAGGCGGTCGAATCCCACATCAGATTCGCACGTGTGGCAGACCCCGAACTTATCGGGATCGGCGTAGAGACGCCGGAGCGCCTCCTCGAGCCGGTAGAGGTAGCGACCCTCCTTCGTTGCGAAGGCGGCAGCCTTTTCGCGTTCCTGGGCCTCAGTTCCCTGATCGGCCATGTGGTCGGTGTACGACGACATATCGGAATCACTCGAGTCTCGATCAGCCTGACTCCGCTGGTCGAAGAGGCCTAGTGCCTTTAAAGCACGCGCCCTCTCATCGAGGAGGCGTTTCTCAAGGTGCTCCAACTGCTTCTTCTTCAAAGGCATCGATCAGCCTCGTGACGCACAAAGAATCTGAACTCGCTCAAAACCGAGCGCGAAAAATTAACCTGAGGGTGCAGGGCTCGTCTACGACTCTCCTTCCCGAGGGGCGGCGTCGATGGACCGCCTCGACGCGCTCAGGGTACCCCTTGCCTCTCGCCCCAAACGCAATTGGACATGACTGCTGACAACATCGAATGCCGCCGCTGCGGCGACGGCCCCCTCCTCGGAAAGCCACCGTTCAGGACGGAGTTGGGAGAACGAATCGTCAACACCATCTGTGCCAACTGTTGGAAAGAGTGGCTCGAACATCAGACGGTGCTGATCAATCACTACGGGCTCGATCCGCGTGAACAGAAGTCACGGGACTTCCTCTACGAGCAGATCGAGCAGGTACTGCTCGACGGCGGCGAAGGGAAAAGCATCGACACGACCAAGCAGGGCTCGATCGAGTGGTAGCGTCGATCAAACAGAGCGCAGGGCGACCTACTCGACCGGAGGGTGGGGCGACTCGTCGACGATGAGTCGGAAGACGTCAGGTCGGGCATAGTGCCCGGTGACGTCGAAATCGAAGCGACTGCGTGGGATCGCGCTCATGTCAAGATCCGCGTAGACGATCCCGGCTTCGTTCCAGAGCGGCTCACCGAGAACCTCCCCGAGCGGTCCGTAGATGGCGGTACCTCCGGCACTCAACGTCTCCGGCCAAGCCTCCAGTTCAGATGCGATCTCCAGGTCATCGGGATACATATCCCGGTGGACGTACTGATTGCACCCCAGGACGAAACAACGACCCTCGAGCGCGATGTGCTGTAAGGTCGACTGCCATCGATCCCGTGCATCAGCCGTCGGTGCCAGGTGGATGTGGATCCCCTTACCGTACATCGCCATGCGCGCGAGCGGCATGTAGTTCTCCCAGCAGATCAGCCCACCGACACGCCCAAAGTCAGTATCAACCGTCGTGAGGGTGCTACCGTCACCCTCGCCCCAGATGAGGCGCTCGGCAGCGGTCGGCTTGAGCTTTCGGTGCTTGCCCAGGAGCGTACCGTCAGGCCCGAAATACAGGAGCGTGCAGAACAGCGTCCCCGTGCTATAGGTGGTGTCACGTTCGATTACGCCGACGCAGAGCCAGACCCCGGCGTCTCTGGCAGCCGCACCCATGCGCTCGACCTCGGGCCCCGGGATATCGATCGCGGATTCCCAATAACGTCCGAATGCCTGGCGTCCAGCATCCGAGCGTCCGCCGATGGCCGTGCCGAACGCGAGCCCCCACGGGTACCCGCCGACATACGCCTCCGGAAAGAGGATCAGTTGCGCACCCTCCGACGCCGCCTCTGCGGTCATCGCGCAGACAGTGTCGACGGCTCCGTTCTTGTTGAATGGGAACGCCGAGGCCTGAACGGCCGCCACGCGCACGGGAGAGGTGTCGCTCACGTCAAACTCCGAGAGTGAATGCTGTGGTTGGATAGCTCCGGGCGCAGGAATGTCCCCGCAGGCAGCGTCAGCCGCCAGAGTAGATAAGTTCAACGACGACCTGCCCCACCATGTCGAGGGTCGCCGCGCTCAGCTTGTCAGGTGTATCCTGCGGTGTATGCCAGTAGCCGTTGTTCGGGCCGTAGGTAAAATCGATCATGTTGGCGGTGGGAATCCCGTTCTCGATCAACGGGACGTGATCATCCGTGAGCGATTCCCCGACGGCCGTCGGGAAATAGTCCCGGTATCCGAGACGCTCCGCCGCACGCCACACTTTTTGAACGATCGGATTCGCGAACTGGGCGGATATCTGTTCGACCGGAAAGCTCGGCTGAGCGTCGCCCACCATATCGAGCAACAACCCGTAGATCGGTCGATCTTCGTCCGAGACCGTCTCGGCATAGTGCCGCGCACCGAGCAGCATGTCCTCCACTCCGGGGCCGTAGTCCTCACCGTCCACGAAGAGAAGATCTACGCCGACCGGAGGCGCGATCTGCGCGAGCAACGGAGCCAGCGCGAGCAGCACTGCGGTCCCCGAGCCGCCGTCGTTCGCCCCCGGCACGGGAATCGAGTGGTCCGCCGAATCAGCTGCCTGGTCGGACGTCGGCCGCGTATCCCAGTGAGCCAGAATCACGATGCGACGGCTCTGCTGCGGGGCGAACCGTGCGCGCACATTCGTCAGGATCAACGAGTCGCCGCCAGTCGTTACATGTGAGAACGTATCGGCCACGACATCCGACGCGTGCGGTTGTAACTGGTCCAGCATCCACGAGAGCTGAGCCGCATGACCACTACTACCCGGGACCCGCGGTCCGAAAGCGACCTGAGTCTCGACGTGTGCGAGCGCCGCGGCCCCATCAAAGCTCGGACTACCCGCTGTAGGCCCTGTCGCCACACCCCCGCCACAGGATGCAAGAACGAACACCGCGATCGCGACAAGGGACCTCACAGCGATGACAAATCGATCGGAGGCAAGATGAGCCGAGACGCTCTTCATGGTGATAGATTCAGTAATCATCAGGGTTTGTATCGTCACTCGAGTCACGATCATGATCATCTCACGTCGAAGCTTCCTGGAGTCCGCGGCCGCCATATCCCTTGGCTTTACCGGGCTGGGGTGCACCCGATCGGAAACCATCGCAACCGACATCGATCCGAAGTTCGGGTTCGGTCCTCTGCTCGAGGATCCGGATGGAATCATCGCCCTCCCGAGCGGATTCAGCTACCGGATCTTTTCTCGAGCAGGTGAAGCGATGTCCGATGGCCTCTTCGTGCCAGCAAAACACGACGGCATGGCAACCTTCCCCGGTCCCGACGGCATGACGATCCTCGTCCGGAATCATGAGATCACGCCTGGTGCCGGACCGGAACAGGGCGCTTTCGGTGCAGACCTAGCGCTCCTAGGTCAGGTCGACTCCGACTTGCTCTACGACCCCGGTGATGGTCGCCCTCCGGCGCTGGGCGGCACGACCACCATGCTGTACGACACGAGGAACCAACGGCTTGTCTCCCACCACCTGAGCCTTGCGGGCACCCTCGTAAATTGTGCGGGTGGGCCGACGCCCTGGGGGTCATGGATCACCTGCGAAGAGATTGTGTCGTCTCCCGAGGCCGGCTTGACGCGCGAGCATGGCTTCAATTTTGAAGTCGTTGCCGGGCAGCCGGGACTCCAAAAAGCAGAACCTCTGAGAGAAATGGGGAGATTCAAGCACGAAGCGATCGCGGTGCATCCCGCCTCGGGCATCGTGTACGAAACCGAGGACCTCGGGGACGGTCTACTCTACCGCTTCATTCCCAACGTCCCGGGGCGGCTCTCCGAGGGGGGCCGCCTTCAGGCATTGGCGATCCTCGATCAGCCCAGTCTGGACACCCGGAACTGGGAAGCCCAGGACGTCCCTCTTCGAGCACGCATGGCGACGAGGTGGATCGATCTCGATGACGTAGCCAGCCCTCAGGACGACTTGCGTTACCGAGGCTTCGAGGCAGGCGCAGCCCGCTTCGCGCGCGGCGAGGGGATCTTTTACGGAGAGAAAGATGGCGTCGGTGAAGTGTATATCGCTTGCACCAACGGCGGCGCAGCCCGCAAGGGACAGATCTGGACGTACCGGCCGAGTCCGTTCGAGGGTTCCGATCAGGAATCCACCAGCCCGGGCACGCTCGAGCTCTTCGTCGAGCCGAACGATGGTACGATTATCGAGAACGCGGATAACCTGTGCGTGGCACCCTGGGGTGACATTGTCGTGTGCGAAGACGGCACAGGCGACGACTACCTGCTCGGCATCACTCCAGAGGGGGAGATCTACAAGCTCGCTCGAGATCTGAACGGAATCGGGGAGTTCGCGGGATGTTGTTTCTCCCCAGACGGGAGCACGCTCTTCGTGAACAAACAGATCGAGGGATGGACCCTGGCGATCACCGGTCCCTGGACATCCCGGACGTAGGCAGATCTACCGTTAAACCCCATTCGGCCAGAGCTTCGCGCGCCTGCTTCTGAAGGCTGATGTCGATCGGGTGCACGGCTCTCAGTGACAGCGCCCGCCTGAAAGACTCGATCGCCTGTTCCTGGCGATCCATCTTCTTGTGCAGCTGTCCCATATCGAAATGGAAGAGGATGAAGTCGGGCCACGTGTCCGCTGCGCGCTGGAGGTGGTACTCGGCGTTCTCCCAGCTGGTGTCTTCAAGGGCCTTGTTGCCCATGAACGTCTTGGCCACCGTCCGCTCGAGCCACGATAGGCTCATGATCTCGTAGTTCAACTTACCGAGCAGGTTGTGGGCCCCACCGTGCAGAGAATCCGCGGACAGGATCGCGTGCGCATCCGTGTATACCGCCTCGGCGAGTCCCACCGCGTACGAAGGGCCTGCGTTCATGGCCCGGCGACCGGCCGCTACACCCCGCCAATAGATACCGTCGATACCATCCGGCCGGATCGTGACTGCTCGTTCCGAGAGTATGATCGCCGGGTCAAGCCAGTAATTCTGCTCGCGAGTGCCTTCTTGCTCGATTCCGATGACCACGGCCGCTCGGGCTGCCCGCCAGATCGTCTCGTAATCGGTCGAATCGGCATTCATGTGGTCCTCGAGGATCTCGTACGAGAGCCCGGGATCACCAGCGAGGTAGGCCATATCCGACCGTTGGATCGGACCACCGAACGCCGACATCTGTGCCTCGGCAACGATCGGCGGCGCGACCGTCAGAAGCAGAGCTGCAAGAGTACGGTGTCGCATGGCCCGGACGAGTACGGAGAGTGAAAAACGGGGCGGCGTCTCCGCCGCCCCGTTCTCTAACCCCGGGTCGGGGATTGGTTCTCCAGCCGCTGCCTCAGCCGCACTCGGAGTAACCGCAGATGTGGCACTTCTTGCAGCCTTCCTCGAAGGCGAGGTGGCCGGTGCCGCAGTCCGGGCAGGTGCCCATGTCGAACGTTTCGGCCCCGTAGGAACCAGATATCGCCTGGGTCTGTGTCGCCGACTGTGTCGCGGTGACCGTGAGCGGAAGGTCCTCCTGCACGCCTTCCTTCTCCTGCAGATATCGCTCGATCGCCTGCCCGATCGCGTCCGGCACGGACAGCACCTTGTTGGGCCCGAGCCCAACCGCACGATCGCACGAGATGCCCCGCAACTGATCCTTCACCTGCGGGATCGGAATACCGGAGCGAAGCGCTAGCGACATCAGGCGGCCGACCGCTTCAGCATCAGCGTTGGCTGCACCACCCGCCTTCCCCAGGGTACAGAAGACCTCGAAGGGACGACCATTCACATCCTCGTTGATCGTGACATAAAGGTCACCCAGCGGCGAGATCATCTTCATGGTGTAGCCACGCAACGCCTCAGGGCGCTGCCGCTTATGACGGGCCGCCCCTCTCGTCTGATCGTGGTCGAGCAATTCGACCTGAAGCTGATCGACCTCAATCCGCAGATTGTGCGCCTCTTCCCGAGCATCGGCCAGCTTGACCTGCAGCTCGGTCAGGTCAGCAGAGGCATCAGCGCTCGTCTCACCTTGAGTCGTCGCACCGGTCGAGAGCACCTGACCCTCGCGGGAGCCGTCGCGGTACACCGTGACGCCCTTGCACCCGAGCGAAAAAGCCAGTTCATAGATCTGACGCACATCTTCCTCGGCTGCCTCGCGCGGGAAGTTCGTCGTCTTGGAGATCGCTGAGTCCGTGTGCTCCTGAAAGGCGGCCTGCATCCGCACGTGCCACTCCGGCGTGATGTCGTGTGCCGTGCGGAAGATCTTCTGAATCGCCTCTGGTACTTCGTCGAAGTGGATGTGCCCTTCCTGGGCGATCCGCTCCATGAGTTCACCCGAGTACCATCCCCCTTCCTGAGCCATCCGGATAAAGTCCGGGTTCACGTCCGGCATCAGCGAACCGGCTTGGTTGCGCATGAAGGCAACCGCGAAGAGCGGCTCGATACCGCCGGAGCATCCAGCGAAGATCGAAATCGTGCCGGTCGGCGCGACCGTCGTGAGATTGCAGTTGCGCAGCGTACGCTCGGGACGGACGCGCGTGCCATCGGCGCGCGTGAAGGCCGAACCGTCAGGGCCCCAGATCGACTCCTCCCAGGCGGGGAATACCCCACGCGTGGTCGCGAGCTTCTCAGAGGCGTTGCGGGACTCTTCGTTGATGAACTCCATCACGCGGCGACCCAGCTCCACCCCCTCGATGGAGTCATACGGTACGCCAAGGCGCACGAGCATATCGGCCCAGCCCATCACCCCGAGTCCGATCCGGCGGATGTTCTGCGCCAGATCGTGGATGTCCTGGAGCGGATAGACGTTGGCGTCGATCACGTTGTCCAAGAAATGCGTCGACAGGTGAATGACCGTTCGCAGGGAATCCCAGTCGACACCCTCATCGGCATGGGTGCCTGGACGCGCCTCGTCCCTGACGAATTTGCTGAGGTTGATGCTTCCCAGGTTGCAGACATCGTAGGGGAGGAGCGGCTGCTCGCCACACGGGTTGGTCGCCTCGTAACTACCCAGCTGGGGAACCGGGTTGTACTCGTTGGCGCGATCGATGAAGAACGTGCCTGGCTCACCGGTCATCCACGCTCCATGGATGATCATGTCGAAGATCTGACGGGCATCCTCCTGCCCGATGACCTCACCATCGCGCGGGTTCACCAGGTCGTAGGACTCACCCTTCGACACCGCGTCCATGAACGCGTCCGTGATCGCGACCGAAATGTTGAAGTTCGTGATCTGCGATGTGTCGTTTTTGCAGGCGATGAAGCTACGGATGTCGGGGTGGTCGACCCGAAGAATCCCCATGTTGGCACCACGGCGGGTACCGCCCTGCTTCACGACATCCGTACTGGCATCGTAAAGCTTCATGAACGACACGGGACCCGATGCCACGCCCATCGTGGACCGGACGGTCTCGCCCTCGGACCGGAGACGCGAGAAGGAGAAGCCGGTACCACCGCCCGACTGGTGAACCAGCGCCATCGCCTTGAGCGTGTCATAGATCCCGCTCTGGCCGTTGGACAGCGCGTCATCGACCGGCAGCACGAAGCACGCGGAGAGCTGACCCAGCGGGCGACCTGCGTTCATGAGCGTGGGCGAGTTCGGCTCGAACTTGCCGTTGATCATCAGATCGTAGAAATGGCGCGCGATCTCGTCGACCGCCTGCTCCGAAGCTCCGTAGTCCCCGTCCACCGCGGCGATGGTCCGCGCGACACGCCAGAACATGACCTCCGGCTCCTCTGTCGGCTCGCCCGCACGATCCTTCTTCAGATACCGCTTCCCCAGGACAATCCGGGCATTCTCGGTCAGCTCCGCGTTAGGAATATCCTTGGGAAGGACATCGTCGAAGATCACGGATTCTCTGCGCGGACGCGGCTGGTGAACGAGGGTCATCTCGCTTCGGTGCTCCATTGTGGAAATGCGGGGGAAATCGGTGCGAATACAGTTGAAAAACGGCAGAAAACCTTCTCCTGCCGGACATTCTTATGTGGAAAACCGATAAACACTCTACCGGATATTGGGGACCGGCATAGTATGAACCCCATATCTTGTGGTCAAGACTATGACCCGGACTATCATATGTTTGTCCTCAAATCGTCATGGAATTCGCGAGTTTTCGGGATATATTCGGTTTCAGGGATGGCGCCCGCAAGGGGTCTGGGCGCTCTACTTTTCCCCATGCATGCCCAATGGGACGATCAAAAGAGGGGGCAGCAGAACCCGGCAGGCCCGGCATACCGGGTTCGTCGAAGCCCGCCACGCTGGGCGGACAGGGCCCTGCCTAGAAGGGCAGACCGACCCGCACATAGCCAACCACCCCGTCATCCTCGACGAGTGGGACCGCCGCCCCCAGCCGAAGCCTGAGCCGTACGTCATACAAACCGAGCACTTCGGCCGTGACCTCCGCCCCGACAGACGCGAGCGGATCCCTCAGCATGTTCTGGAATCCGGCCGTGGTGATGTCCGGCCCCCACGCGTTCCCCGCGTCAAAGAAGAGCGAGCCGATGACGCGGTCGGCGTGGACTGGCCACGCTCGGAAGCCGCGGTTGATGAACCAGAGCGGGAAGCGGTACTCCGCGGTCGCACTCCACGCGAGCCGTCCGAACCGTCTATCTGGAGCGTACCCGCGCACGGGGAAGAGGATGAATCCTCCGCCGAAGAGCTCGAGACCCGTGAGCTGCTCGTCCTGTCCGGACGCGCCTCCGACCCGGTATTGCAGCGCGTTCGCACCCGGCCCGCCCGCCACGCCACCACTCGCCTGCAATGCGAGGACATGCACTGCGTAGCCACTCCCCCAGAGCGGAATGGCCCCACGCACACGGCCGAATACCTCGACGAGAGAGCGATCGGAACCGATGGCGGACTGAAGGCTGTCAGCAAGCTGGATCTCGTTCTGGACCCGCCCCTGAAGAAAGACGTTCACACCGCGGGTCGTGCCCATCTGGAAGGCGTGGCTTCGAGACGAGTTGAAGTTCAGAGCGATGCGGGCGTCGGTCAGTCGGCTCGTGGGTCGGTTCAGGGAGTACGTGGAGCTCGGCTGAAGGTTCGTATCCCAGAGCTCACGGCTCTCCCAGATGAAGCCCGCCCCCAGCGTCACGGCCAGATCGTAACGCCACTTCGGGATCGGAAACGTGATCGAGGCATCGATGTCCCGGCTGCGCCCCAGGATAAGCAACGTGTCCTGGTTCGGTGCGTCTCCGCCCAGGAGCTGGCCGTCACTCTGGTAGCGCTGATTGGCCGACACGGACAGGACCGGCCGTCCAAGGCCTAGATAGGAGTAGGAGGCGCCACCCTCGATCTTGCCACCGCGGGTCGTGATCCGCCCGACAGCACCCCACGCATGGCGCCCCACGAGGTCTACGCCGGACGACCGCATGCCCAGCCCGAACCCGAGCAGCTCTCGCGACGGCAGCGAGATGTCGGACGTCTCGATCGCCGGTGCATCGACGGGCTCACGCCACGCGATCTCCCAGTAGGAGGGGGCCAGGGTGGGGCCGGGTGAGTAGCTCTCGACGTCGCCACCCACCGAGCCGCGCGCGGGGAAGGCTTCCGTCGCTTCGAAGCGAGCAGCAGGCGGCGCGGCCACGAGGCCCGATCCGTTGGTGAAGGGCACACGCTCGATATCCCACCCCTCGGCGTGGTATCCTGCGAAATACACCCACTCACCGGCAGGATCGACAACGGGGTAGGCACCACCGGTACGGAGATTGGTGACGACACGCGTTGCCCTCACGCGGCCCGAATTCGGGTCGACCTCGGCGGAGAGGATGTTCAGGATCCCACTTCGGTCAGAGGCCCAGACGATACCTCGTCCGTCAGGCGTCCAGGAAGGTGTGGTGTCCATGGCCCGATCGTTGGTCACCACATCCACGACCTCGCCGGTGCCCGCGTCTAGGATGACGACATCGTGCTCAGCGTTCGGCTTCCACCGCGTCGCCACCAGCCATCGGCTATTCGGGGAGGGTCGGGGATAGGCCCAATGCACCTCCGGGCTCGGAGCCAGCAGTGGGGTCGCTGCACCCGTGATGAGGTCGACACGTACGATGGTGTTCGTACCGTCTCCCTCCTGGATTGCCCAGGCGCCCCCGGTGAGGTCGGCAGAGGGCTGGGTCAGGCGGGCTCCCTCGGTAATCCTCGTCTCACCACCCTCTGGGTCAAAGATCCAGAGATCTGCATACAGGCGATACGGACCCTCGAACTCGACCTGACTGAGCAGAAGGCGACCATCGGGGAGCCATGACAGCGCACTCAGGCGGTTCGTTCGTCCCAGCTTCCGTGACACACCCGTCGCGAGGTCGATGAGACGGACCTGGGTATCCGATCGGCCATCCGCCTGTGTGTGCGCCAGCCAACGCCCGTCCGGAGACACCTGCGGGTGGAGCCCCCAGCGCGCGCCCTCGGTGAGGCGCTCGGGCTCCGTAACCGGCCCATGCTCCTCGAGCCGGCGGTCCAGATCGCCAAGATCTGCCTCGAGCGCTGCTCGCCACGCGTTCCACTCGTCGGTGAGCGAGACACCGAAGGCATCGCGGCCGGCAGCATCGAGGCGGTACGGAACCCACTGACCGGCGATAGCATCTGCGAATGCTCCCATTCGCTCCTCGCCGTGACGCTCAAGAAGAAAGTCGAAGAAGAGCGAGCCGTAGGCATAGGGGCGGCTTCCCGAAGGCCAGAGCGGCGATCGACCGGACGCCTGCCCGATATCCTCGAAGCGTCCCTCGAGGATTGCCGTGCGGATCTGCATCTCCTGGAAGGTGCCGTTCACTCTACCGGCCTGAGTCAGTCGCGACTCGTACCACGTCGCAAGGCCTTCAATGACCCACCGCGGCGTACCCAGTTCTGGGAAAAACGGCCACTGCATGGTGACCCGACCGAAGATGGCACGCGCGGCGTTACCCACGGGGTTGTCGACATGATCGAGGTGAACGATGTGCACCAGCTCGTGCAGAATCACGAGCTCCAGCCACTCGTCCGTGTGACCAAGCGAGAGGGCGTCGACCGGAGGCCGAGCGTACACGGTGATCCGATTTCCGGGCGTGACGCGCGCGAAGCCGTTCGAGATGTCGGTATGATCCGTCAGGAGCAGATCGATCACCCCCTCCGGCGGCTCGATAAACGCGTCGGACAGCTCGGCCCACGCCCACTCTGCCCGATTACCCGCTCGCCGGGCGAGCTCCTCCAGCGGTTCCGGGAAGGTCACGCGGAAATGTTCGGTCCGGATTGTCCTCCACGCTTCGTCGGGTGCCTGCGCCTGCGCGGGCGCAGCACTCAGGACACTCAGCGCAGTCAGGATCACCGAAGCAGGCAGGCTCCGCTTGATCACCTCCCAAAAGACCGCCAATCTACTCCTCCCTCGTACCGCACTCATCGGCCATGGCCTCCACGAACAACATCTGGTTCCAGATCGGACACGCGATCGAGCGAGCCCGATATGGTGTACCCGCGAAGGGTGCGTCCGTGGCGTCGCTCAGGGATCGACTTGCGCAACGGGGGGAAGAGCGCGTCCACGAGCGGGAGTCGCGCCCCACGGTGCCCACCTCCGACGACCTGATAACCGCGGGTGTTGCGATGATTGTGGACCGGATCCTGGGAAGCTGGGGACGGCGCGCAGACCCTGGGTTCACGCGACTGCTTCGCGCTGCCGCATCCGGAGCCGCCGCCGCTCTGATCGTCGATCTGGTACGTCCGCTTCTCCGTGGCGAGCCTGGCCTTCCCGCGCTGGACCGGGAGACTGCGGATCGCATCATCGCCGGAGCCGGCCAGGGTCTCGTCTACGGCGCAGTCGTGGAACCAAGGGTGCCGGGACCCTCCCTCGCCAAGGGTGTGCTCTTCGGCTCGGCCGAGTACATGGCGGATCCGTTGGGAGGGGTGAGCGGCCTGCTGGGCCAGCATGCGCCCCAGAACCGACTGCCTGTCGTCGGAGACGTGCTGCACAGGCTCGAGGATCATGAGCAGGCATGGCTCGAACACGTGGCCTTCGGCATCGCACTGGCGGTCATTTACGAATCCAGCGATTCGAGCAACGGGATCTTCCACGACGAGGAGTAAGATTCGCCATCGGGTGAGACCATGAAGCTCTCGGGGCACGGCTCGATGCCGCGCCCCGGTTCCTGACCCGACGCACCGCCTCGCATCGCCGGAGGAAGGATGCCGAGGAGCTGGGCGCCCCCATCCGTCGGCTGTCCAAAGCCACCGACATAGCAGAATGCATCCGGTCGCTGTGTCACGGCTGCCCCCACGTACCGGACCGCCTGCCCGTCCCACTGATCGAGCAAGACGAAGCGGGCACCGATCCGGTCGGCGAGTTCCAGATGGGCCTCTGGGTCCTGCTCGAACGGAAATGTTCGGCTGGGGTGTCCGCTCTGCAGGTAGAAATGCCGCGGCTTGCGACTGAGGACCGCAGACCCGTCCGGCAGTCCGTCCGCGGTCCACGATGCGGCACGGACGAAATAACCCACCCTGGCTCCGTAGCACGCCCAGGCCCCCTGCTCCAACGCTATCGCGTCACACCGTCCACTCTGGCGGTTGCCATCAAGCCAGTCGCCCGCCGCCGGAAGCAGCAGCGCGAGGAGCGCGAACGACGCGATCACCGGCGCCGGCGCCGACGGTAGCCGGCTCGTGAGCATCCGTATGGCCACGAAGCCGTACAGGAAGAGGAACGGGTAGAGGGGAAGAAAGAAGCGATCCCCGCCCCACACGGCCGGCCACACCAGGATCAGCCCCGCGTAGAGAGGGACGAAGAGCTCAGCGACACCAACCCGCTCGCGAGTCGAAACGATCCAGCCAGCCACCGCGGCAACACTCAGCACGAGGCCGACCGCCGCTAGCGCCGGTCCTTCGGCCCCTACTATGCCCGCTGGTGCATGCTGAAAGACGTAGGACGAGGCGTTGTCCACGATGCGCGGAACCAACCCGAATACACCGATCGTGCCCTGCGCTGGATCATACGGATTCACCATCCAGAACTCGGTTCCGTACTGCGCCACGCCCTCACCCTGACCACGCAGCCACCACGCCAGCATCGGGACGCCAAGTGCGACGCCGGTGCCGGCCAGCGCTCTCCAGCGCCTTGCACGTGCGAGCCATGCGAGGACCGCGAGGATCAATGGCAGCCCGGCGGACCGGGTGAAGTAGGCCAGCCCCGTCGCCACCACGCCCAAGATCAACCAGGTGACCGCGCGGCGATCGGACGACACATCATCATCCGTCCGTGTATCCGCTTCCGATCGCGCGAACGACGCGAGCGCCAGCATCGTCAACGCGAGAAACAGCGGATCGGACAGAACCCAGTGACTGTAGTAGACGACCCCCGAAGACACCGTGAGCAGCACGCCGATCGCGAAGGCAGGCCACGCGCCGACGCGCCGCTCGGCCCACAGATACGTCATCCCCACAGCGAAGACGGTCGGAATCGCCGCTGCAAGCTTCAGCGCGCCCCACGTCCTGGCACCAAGCGCGATCATGACCGCGAGCAGCCCGGGAAAGACCGGCGGGTATTTCGTGTGCTTCATTCGCTCTGGGTCAAAGGCTTCGAGGTACGCCCCGTCCGTGAGCAACCCGTGCGCCAGAGCGATGTACCCGGCATTGTCCCCACCCGTGTGCGGGACCGCCGTGAACGCCGTCGCCACAACAACCGCGCTGATCAGCAGCGCAAGCCCACCGAGAACCCAGCGGATTCGTTCGGGAGTCACGACTCGAGGCTGCCTACTACGTGCGCGATCACACCACCGGCCTCGTCGAGCTGCCGTCGTGCCTCCTCGGCATCGACACCCAGCCGGCCCATAACCAGCGCTGTCTTCACGTGCCCCTCCGACCCAGCCAGGAGGGCCGTGGCCTCCTCAAGGTCGATCTCCAGCAAGCTTGCGAGAATACGCTCCCCGCGATCCTGAAGTTTCTCACACGTGACCTGGAGGTCGACCATCAGATTCCCGTATACCTTGCCCATTCGGACCATGGCACCGGTCGTGATCGTGTTCAGCACCAGCTTCGTCGCTGTACCGGCCTTCATGCGGGTGGACCCGGTGATCACCTCCGGGCCGACGAGCGGAGCGATCACGACGTCGAGACGCTCGATAAGCTCCGGCGGTGGGTACGTGCACATGAGGAAGCCAACAGATGCGCCTAGCGCCTGGGCGCGATCGACGGCGCCGTGTACATACGGGGTCGAGCCAGACGTCGCGATCCCGAGGACAAAATCATGCTCGTCTACCTCGAGAGCGTCGATCGCCTTCGCGCCGTCCTCAGGGTGGTCCTCCGCCCCCTCCAGTGCTCGCACCAGTGCGTCGTACCCACCTGCGATCACGCCACGCACCATGGCCGGATCGGTACCGTACGTGGGTGGCATCTCGGCAGCGTCGAGTACACCGAGGCGGCCCGAAGTACCGGCGCCTACATAGATGAGACGCCCTCCGGATCTGAACGCGTGCTCTGCGAGCTCGAGGGCGCGAGCAATCGCTTCGCGCTCCTCGCCGACGGCGGCCGCGATCATGTGATCCTCCGCATTGATCAAATCGACGATCCCGAGTGCATCGAGTTCATCGATTCGCTCGGACACCGGATTCCGTTGTTCAGTAAGTCGCGGGTCTCGCATGAGTGCTTGTGAGGTCGTGAGACCGCCCTGATCTTCAGCGGCGCCCGAAGCTATGCGACCCCGCATGGACGCGGCAACGCGTTGTCCCTCGAGCCGTCTCACGAATGCGTAACTGTTACGAAGCACCCCGTTCCCGTTTTCGCCTCTCCCTGACCTGCCTCGGCCTCCTTCTGGCGTCGTGCACCGCATCGGCTCCGGAAGAGTCCGCGGTCACGTTCCCGGCCGAGTGGCGCTACCCATCCTCAGAATCAGCGGTCACGGCTCAGAACGGGATGGTCGTCACAACCGACGAATACGCGACCCAGGTGGGGGTCGAAGTCCTCCGGGCCGGAGGCAACGCGATCGATGCCGCGATCGCCGTCCAGTTCGCGCTGGCGGTGGTGAACCCCGAAGCAGGCAACATCGGTGGGGGCGGCTTCATGGTCGTTCGCACAGAGTCCGGCGAGACCGAAGCCCTGGATTATCGGGAGAAAGCTCCCCTGGCGGCGACCCGGGATATGTACCTCGACGCCGACGGCAACCTGACGAACAAATCGGTCATCGGTCACCTCGCCGCCGGTGTACCCGGTACCGTCTCGGGTATGTGGGCCGCGCACGAGCGCTTCGGTACGCTGCCGTGGGCCGATCTGGTTCAGCCCGCGATCGACCTGGCCGAGGGCTTCGAGGTGAAGGAGCGCTTCCTCGGGTCACTGGGTCCCTCGATGGTCGACGCGCTCACGGCGTATCCCGCGTCGGCAAGCCAGTTCCTGCCCCGTGACGGCGCCCCCCCGATTGTCGGAGATACGCTCCGCCAGCTGGACCTGGCCGCGACCCTAGGCCGGATTCGAGACCAGGGACTGGATGGGTTCTACGCCGGAGAGACCGCGACGCTCATCGTCGCGGAGATGGAGCGTGGAGACGGCATCATGAGCCGCGAGGACCTGGCCTCCTACGAAGCTGCGTGGCGTGACCCGATCAGCTTCACCTACCGAGGTCACACCGTCATCTCCATGCCGCCGTCCTCGTCCGGTGGGGCCACGATGGCCGAGATGGCGAACATCCTCGAGGGATACGACCTGAGTTCGATGGGCTGGCACAGCACCGAGCAGATCCACCTCTTCGCCGAGGCGGCCAAGAGGGCCTACGCGGACCGGAATCACTACCTCGCCGACCCCGACTTCGTCGACATGCCGCTCGAACGCATGACGTCACTCACGTACGCTCAGGAGCGAGCCTCCACCATCTCCTCTGCGGCCGCGACGCCCTCCGCGGACGTTGGACCAGGAATGGAAGACGGACCAGGTGAAGGCGAGGAGACGACACACTTCTCGATCGTGGATGCTGCCGGGAATGCGGTGTCGGTCACCACGACCATCAATTCATGGTACGGGAGCAAGGTCACCGTATCCGGGGCAGGGTTCGTTCTGAACAACGAGATGGACGACTTTGCTGCGAAGCCGGGTACGCCAAACCAGTTCGGCCTCGTACAGGGCGAAAACAACGCCGTGGGGCCGGGCAAACGCATGCTCTCCGCGATGTCACCCTCGATCGTGCTGGGTCCGGACGGCAACCTCCGCATGGTGACCGGTACACCGGGTGGATCGACGATCATCACCACGGTCTTCCAGACGATCTCGAACGTCGTCGACTACGGCATGAACGTCGTGCAGGCCGTGAACGCACCACGGGTGCACCATCAGCACCTGCCTGACCAGATCTACTATGAAGCTGCCGGCCTGCCGCTGGATGTGGTCGAAGCCCTTGAGGCGCTAGGCCACCGTATGGTCGAGCGAGGTGGCATCTCGGGTGACGTGCAGGCGATCCTGGTCGAAAACGGGGTGCTCCTGGCGTGGTCCGACCCCCGCCGGGGAGGAGTTGCTCGGGGCTATTAAGTTCCGTTCATGCATGAGCTGAAGTCGACCCTGCCGTACTTCCGTCCCTACAGGACGGGGGTCGTACTGGGCGTGATCTGTGTCGTTCTCGCGAACGCATTCCAGATCTCGGGCCCGTGGTTCATGAAGCTCGGCATCGACGCGATGGATACGCCGGGCGTGAGGCACAGCACGATTGCGTTCTACGCCTTCATGATGGTGCTCGTCGCAGGGATCGGAGGGGTCTTCCGATTCGGCATGCGGCAGTTGCTCAACGGAGTGTCCCGCCGGATCGAGACCGATCTTCGCGACGACTTCTTCCAGCACTTGCTCAAGATGGACGCCACGTTCTACGGTACGATACGAACCGGCGACCTCATGAGCCGTGCTACCAACGATACGCTGGCGGTCCGCATGGCCGTGGGCCCAGCGATCATGTACACGGTGAACACGACCGCGAGCTTCGTCTTCGCGCTCGGCTTCATGCTCTACATCAGCCCGAAGCTGACGGCCTATGCGCTCGTTCCAATGATCGTGCTACCGCCCATCGTGCTCTTCTTCGGGCGAATCATCCACCGGCGGTTCGAGGACATTCAGGAGCAATTCTCGTCGCTCTCGACCTTCGTCCAGGAGAATCTGACGGGCGTGCGCCTGGTGCGGGCATACTCGCAGGAGAGGGAGCAGGCGCAGCAGTTCGACGCGTTCAACGAGGACTACCGCCGCAGGAATATGCAGCTGGTACTCACCGCGGGGGCATTCCACCCGCTGCTCATGCTGATCTCCGGCCTGGCCCTCGTGCTTGTGACCGGCCTTGGTGCCCTCGAGGTGATCGCAAACACGATCTCGATCGGTGACTTCGTCGCCTTCACATTCTATCTGACGCTGCTCATCTGGCCGATGATCGCGCTCGGCTGGGTCGTGAACCTCTATCAGAGGGGGGCGGCGTCCATGGGCCGTCTCAACCGCATCCTCGAGACGGAACCGTCCGTCCCTGCGCCAGCGGAGCCTGCTTCGCTGGTCGATGCGCGCGGAGGGATCGAGTTCCGTAACGTCTCGTTCGTGTATCCAGGAACGGACCGGGCCGTGATCGACCATCTCTCGTTTACGGTACCGGCGGGTCGCACCGCGGCGATCATGGGCCCGACCGGAGCCGGTAAGTCTACGGTGCTCGCGCTTCTGGCCCGGCTCTACGATCCGACCGGCGGTGAGATCCTCATTGACGGAATCCCGCTGACCGAGGTGGATCCGGCCGAGCTCAGATCGAGAATTGGCATGGTGCCCCAGGACCCGTTCCTCTTTTCGGACAGCATCGAGCAAAACATCGGCTTCGGCTCTTCAGAAGAAACGATCTGGGCTTCCGCCGGAGTCGCGCAGTTACACGAACAGATCCTCGAGTTCCCGAAGGGCTACAAGACGATTCTGGGCGAGCGCGGCATCACCCTCTCAGGAGGTCAAAAGCAACGCGCGACGCTTGCACGGGCACTGGCGCGCGATCCGCTCATCCTGATCCTGGACGATGCACTCAGCGCGGTGGACACGCACACGGAGACCGCGATCCTCGACGATCTGGGGGACGAGACCGGGCGGTGCACATCATTCATCATCAGCCATCGGGCGAGCGCCGTCATGCACGCGGACATGATCCTTGTACTCGACGAGGGCAGGATCGTCGAATCCGGCCGGCACCCCGAGCTTGTCGAGGCTGACGGTACATACGCCCGCCTCGTACAGCGTCAGTTGCTCGAAGAGAGCCTGACCGGCAGCGACTGACCCCCGATCAGATCCGTTCCAGGATCCAGGTTGGCGTATACCGGTTCAGCCACGCAGCCAGTACCGTGAACTGACCAGTCAGCAGCAGCACGCCGAGCACGATCAGAAGCACACCCGAGGCCTTCTCGACGATCGGGATCCACGTCCGGAACTTCTGAAACGTCTGCAGGAACCAGTCGAGTGCGAGTGACGCGAGCAGGAACGGGATCGCAAGTCCAAGCGAGTACACGCTCAGCAGCCCGACCCCGGCCCACATCGTGTCCTGCGTCATGCCGTAGGTGAGGATCGCGCCGAGAGCAGGCCCGATACAGGGTGTCCAGCCGGCTCCGAAGGCCACACCAACACCGAGTGTGCCGAGGTACCCCGCGGGCTTGTCGTTGAGGTGCATTCTCTTTTCCCGCAGGAGCGGAGTGATCCTGAAAACACCCGCCAGGTGCATGCCTAGGAGAATGATGATCAGGCCACCGATCCGGGCGATCCAGATCTCGTACGCCCGAAGGAACTGTCCCAGAAACGACGCCGAGGCTCCCAGCAGAATGAAGATCGAGCTGAAGCCGATCACGAAGAGCAGCGAGTGGATGAACGTCGTCTTGCGATCCACACCCTCCTGGAGGTCTTCGAGGCTCATGCCGGTGACGAACGTGAGATAACTCGGCACCAGCGGGAGGACACAAGGCGACAGGAACGAAAAGACGCCCGCCGAAAAGGCGATGAAAATTCCGACTTCTACGTCATTCACGATTCACTCGCTTCTGATTCGATTGTCTGTTACTCCGCGTGATGCTCTTCCGATCGCGAGCGCGTCGCCGAGAACCTCACCCGCGCGCACGACCGAAGCGAGGGAGAGTCGCTTCGGTGCTACACCCATCTCGCGGATCTGTCGCTCCAGCCCCGTCGATAACGGTTCGTCCGAATCGCAGCGGCGCCAGCAGGTTGCGGACGGTGACGAATCATCGTTTAGCCCGCGGGAATCACCGGAGCCGGCCCTGGAACCGGTAGGATATCAGTTTGTAGGCCAGCTTCGCCACGAGGAAATTGGGTGCGGGCAGTCCCGGTGTCGGCGCAAGCTCCACTATGTCCGCGGCAACGACGTTACGCTCCTGGAAGACGCGCCTTAGAAACCGGAGCGTCCGATACCAGTCCCCACCTCCCGGCTCGGGCGTTCCGGTCGACGGAACGAGCGAAGGATCGAAGTAGTCGACGTCGAAGGTCAGGTACACGTCGGGACCCAGCGCATCGAGTGCGCGATCCATCCAGGCGTCGTCCTCCCACATCTCGTCTGCCCAAATCAGGGTCGACCCCTCGGTGTGCTCGGACGCGTACACTTCTTCCTGACTCACGCCACGGACACCGACCGCGACAACGTCCGCCCGGTCGACCACACGGGCCATCGCCGAGGCGTGGGAGTTTGGTGTCCCCTCGAACTCGGCGCGCAGATCGGCATGGGCGTCCATCTGGAGCACGGAGAGACGACCACCCCCCGCGCTCGTCAGACGATCCGCCTGAGCGAGAACGGCGGGCGAGGACACCGAGTGTTCACCGCCGAGCATGACCAGGAAGCGACCGCCGGCGACGTCAGCGACCCGGCCGTACGCCTCCTGCAACTCCGTCATGGCAGGCGTCGCACCGGCTCGCGTGAGTTCAAGCGCCGGGAGCGTGTGGATGTGCACGCGCTCTCCCGGCTCACACCCGAACTCCTGATCGTACAGCTCGACGTAGCGTGAGGCATCGATGATCGCGCGCGGTCCGCGACGTGTCCCTCCACCGAACGACGTCGTTGACTCATAGGGGACGGGGAGCAGCAGCGCGTCGGCCCGGTCGAACGAGTCACTCGGCTGATCGAGACCGAGGAAGCTGTGCGGGAGCTCCCATGGCAGGTCTCCAATGGACGACGGCACTCCGGGGGGTGCGCCACCCTCAAGCCCTCGACCCGACGCATCCGGGTCGCGACGATTGGGCATCAGATGATCTCGATCGGGCAGATGAGGCCTTCGGTAGTCAACTCGACGCCGGCGTCCTGACATGCCTCGCACAGACCATAGATCTCGAGGCGGCGACGGACCGGAATGAAGCCGTATTCCGCCCGAACCCGGTTCTCGATCTTGTACAGCTCGTCACTCTCGAACTCGGTCACGGTCGCGCACTCGACGCAGATCATGTGCTCGTGCACGGGATGGTTCGAGAGACGATGCTCGTATCGCTTGAAGCCCTCGCCGAAGTCGTGCTCCTCGACGAGCCGACTGCGTACCAGGAGGTCGAGCGTGCGGTAGATCGTCGCCTTTCCGATGCGCTCGCCGGTTTCCCGGAGTGCACTCTCGATGTCATCGACCGAGAGGTGATCGTCGGACTCGAACACGACCCGGGCTACCGCCTCACGCTGAGACGTGACGGGAAGGCCCTGATCCCGGAGATACCGTCCAAACAGCCGCAGGAACGGAGGTGCGCCCTCATCCGTGCGCGCGGCGCTCGTCGACCCCTGGCTCACCGGCCCGACGCCTCGATGAAGACGTCGTCGTACTCCTCCATCAACTCTTCGAACCTCGAGGCCGCACCATCAATCACGACTTCTCTCGGCTCCTGAGCACCGTCACCGGAGCGCCGGACCACGCCCTGCATGACCGGAGGGAACGTCTCGGCCGGCGCCGCCCCCTCCATCGTGAACGTGGGCTCGACCGTGATCCCCTTACCCGTATGCTCCGCGTTATAGGCAACCGTGATCATACTTCGCCGTTCCTGACCCTGCTGGAACGTGCTGACCGCAACGAGCCCTTGCTCACGACGTCCTCGGCAGGCCGGGGGGAAGATCCAGAGTCGATCGATCACTTCGACACCGATTCGGTCCCGCACACGGATCAAGGTTCGCGGCAGAGCTTCCGGAACACCGGGATCGTCCTGCTTCCGCGTGAGCGGCCTGCTCATGCGATCGTCCTCATTCCATCTACGGCCGCGCGTGCGGCATCGACGACACGGGGCACCGCCTCTTCCATCGGGCCAGACACTAGGGCACCTGAGGCCTTCACGTGACCACCACCCTTGAACGACCGAGCGAGCAGGTTGACGTCGACAAGTCCGTTCGACCGGAAGGAAATCTTCACGTCACCCGACGTGGTGAGTCGAAACAGCAGCCCAACCTCCGTGCCCTCGATCGAACGTGGGATGTCCACGAAGCCCTCGAGGTCCTCGGAGCTCGCCTCGACCTCCTCGTATCGATCCTTGGGTACGATCATCCAGGAAACTCCATGAGCTGGATCATGCTCGAGGCTCGCGAGTGCGTGCTGCATCAGGTGGTAGCGACGAATCCGCGCTGACCCGAATACCCGCTCGTGCATCGCCTCTGGCTCGACGCCTCGACCAATGACCTCGGAGACTACGCGATGACACCCGGCGGTCGCATTCTCGAACCGAAAGCCACCGGTATCCGTGAGGATAGCGATATAGATGCCTTCATCTATGTAGCTCGTCCACGGTCCATTGGCCTCGTGGATAATGTCGTGCACCAGTTCCCCGGTAGCGCAGGCAGATACATCGCGCAGCGAGGTGCCCCCGATCGAGTGATCCCCGATCGGGTGATGGTCGATCACCACGGTGGGGAGGTGGCGAATCATCTGCTGCACCCGTCCGATGCGTGGGACCTCGCCCGTATCGACCACGATGGCCAGATCCGCAGCGTCGCACAGATCACGTGCTCGGGATGAGCCCGCGGAGACCACCCAGTCCTGCTGCTCGACCAGGAAGCGGAATGAGTCGGGAAACGTGGTCGGGTTGATAATCCACGCTTCGGTTCCGTTTGCTCTCAACCAGGCGGCGAGCGCGGCCTCAGAACCAGCACCGTCGCCATCGGCGTTCAGGTGCGTCGTGAGGACTGCTTTGCGCGCCGCAAGGAGCGCGTTTCGCACCTGATTGACAGCCGCCGCTCGGTGCGATGGCGTCCGATAGCTCAAGGAGTGATCCTGACCCAGGAGTGGAATTCGACCGCCCTCAAGCGGGGGTTATTACCGCCGGTAAAGGTACCGCGTCAGCGGGCCCAACCGCTACCGGGTGCTCCGGGAAGCTTCTTGCGGACCTTGGCCCACGTGGAGCCCAGGTGCACAAGCTGGGAGGCTTCCCGACCGGAAGGCCTCGCGTCGGCGAGGGCGGCAAGCAATGTAGCTGGCCCGTTTGTGTGCACCGGGAGGTCGACCCAGGCGTTACCGAGCTCTCCAATCGTGTGCGCATCCGAACCGGCGCCGATCAACCTTCCGTGACGCTTCGCGAGGCCCACGGCCTTCTCGTTCATGGAAGGGTCGTGGAGGCGCGCGTTGAAGGCCTCGATGACGTCGCAGAGAGGGCCGAGTTCCTCGGCGTACTTGCCGCCACCACCCTTTCCGCCGGCGTACGGGTGAGGCAGGTACGAGATTCCACCCTGGGCACGGATCTGATGGATTGTTTCCTCCGCCGGCGTGCCCTGTGGGATCTCATCCGTCAGATAGAGACCGATCACGTCGATTCCCTCAGCGGTCTTCACCTCTTCACCGGGAATGATCTGGTCGGGGTACAGTTCGGCCATGCGGAGGCCGACGTGCACACGGTTGTGGTCCGTAATGGCGATCCGCTGGAATCCGCGAGCCAGCGCCGTCTCGAGCACACGTTCCGGATCCGAGAGGGAGTCCCAGGAGCCGACCGTGTGCACATGCATGTCGATCCGCATGGTGCGGGCGGGTGCAGCCGACCGGATCTGGTCGAGCGTCGCCTGTGCGTTTCGCTCCAGCTCCTCGAGCGTCCCGTCGTTCGGAATCACGACGTCAGCTCGCCGCCGCTTCTCATCCGGTGCCATCTGGGCAGCCATGATCCGGCGGCCCTGTGCTTCAGAGAGCCCGCGGTACGCGACCATCCGCGCGAGACGCACTTCATCTGGCGCGTCGACGCAGACGACTACATCGAAGTCACCCTCGCGCCCGGTTTCGAAGAGGAGCGGGATCTCGGAGACGACGAGATCCGCACCCTCATCCCGACGCTCCCGGAGCCATATGGACCGGAGCTGCCAAACGATCGGATGGATGATCCCTTCGAGCTTCTGTCGGGCTTCATCGTCGCAGAAGACCTTGTCGCGCATCCGGTCCCGGTCCAGCGTACCATCTGCAGCAAGGATATCGGATCCAAACGCCCCCACGACCTCGTTGAGCCCCGAGGAACCCGGCCGGACGGCATCCCGTGCCAGTACGTCCGCGCTGATGACGGGTACACCGGCGGCGCCCCAGAGCCGGGACACCTCGGACTTGCCGGACGCCACGTTGCCGGTGAGGCCAACGGAGATCATCGGATGCGGTGCCTACGCTGGGTCATCCTGATCAGGGCCCTGCGCCGAAGAACACGGACGTCGCATCGAACAGGTACAGAATCCCCGCGTACTTCACGGTCAGGCCCGCAGTGCTGTAGAGGAACGCCTTCACAGGGTGGTAGCGCCTGATGCCCGCGGCGAGCAGCGTATTCGGCGACGACAAGGGGGACAGGAAGAGGAACCCGACGAAGTGGATCGCTGCGAACGAACCGAGTCCCGGAGTCTGACCCTGAAAAATGGCCCGGCCCAGGGTCGTCGCAACGAGTCCGAGGGCGCCCCGTGCGGTAAGCAGCAGTAGAATGCCTTTTGATCGGGTCACGCGTGGTCTATCCCCTTGGGGCTGCAACGTTGAAGTCGTCATCGGTCTGACGCGTCCGGTCGGGTCCAAGCGAGACGATCCACACGGAGTCGGGAGAGAGTTCAAGCTCATAGGGCGTACCCCACGGGTCGAGCCTCATGTCCTCGGCGGAATAGCGATAATCAAGCCACCCGAGCCAGCCGGTTCCCGCCGGCATCTGCCCCGTGAGCCGTTCATGCTCGACGACGTTGCGGGCGATCTGGTCCATCTCCTCTGCATTGCTCCAGCGCACCACCGGGACAATCACCGGCTCAGCCAGACCCAGCAGAATCGACCGAGTCGCGGGGAAGTAGAGCCCTGTGATAAGCCCCAGCATCACCAGAAGGATCAGCCGGGTCACAGTCCACCCTTCATTCGGGATCGCATGCGGGCGGTCCACACCAGATAGCGCTCCATTTCATCGATCGGTGGCGTCGCCTCGGGATCGCCATATGCCGTATCGAGCCGCCAGCGCATGTAGGACGCCGGAGGCAGGGGCAGGAACGGTGGCCGACGGTACCAGTCCCGCGCCCTGAACGCCCAGGACGCGCGAATGAGGTAGGGAATCAACCTTGGTCGGCGGATCGCCATTGTGGCGATTCTCAAATACAGCGTCAGCTCCTTCGGATCGATCGTCTCATCAGGGAGTAACGGCACCCCGTATTATATCTTGGTGAAGATAACCTTCGACCCAGCCGTTATCCCACGACGTTCTTCCATCGCTCGGGCCGTCAAGTTCCCTGCCAGCCATGTCCAACCACCTCGCGTCCGAGACCAGCCCCTACCTTCTGCAACACGCGGAGAACCCGGTCGAATGGTATCCCTGGGGGGCCGAGGCGCTGGCGCGCGCGAAGGCAGAGCAACGGCCGATCCTCCTCTCTGTGGGCTATTCCTCCTGCCACTGGTGTCACGTGATGAAGCGCGAGTCCTTCGAAGATCCTTCGATCGCGGCGCTGATGAACGAGCTCTTCGTGAACATCAAGGTGGATCGCGAAGAGCGGCCCGACATTGACCAGATCTACATGAAGGCGGTTCAGGCGATGTCGGGACGCGGTGGCTGGCCGATGACCGTCTTCCTGACACCAGATGGCATCCCGTTCTTCGGGGGTACGTACTACCCGCCAGAACCGAGGCCGGGGGTACCATCGTTCCCCGATCTCCTCCGAACGATCCACGATGCCTGGGAACACCGAAGGGACAAGGTCCTCGCCGGAGGCACCCGACTCCTCGATACGCTCCGACAGGGGAGTGATTCGGGAACGAGCGCTGCGCCCGCCAGTCTCGAACTCGTCGACGCTGCGGTCGCGACTCTCGAACGCAGTTATGACGCGACCCAAGGAGGCTTCGGTCCTGCACCGAAGTTCCCGCAACCGGTCACCCTCGAGGTCCTGCTGCGGCATCACGCCCGCACCGGCACCCCTTCGTCCCTGGCCATGGTGGTGCACACCCTGCGTCGGATGGCAGCCGGAGGCATGCGCGATCACCTGGGCGGCGCGTTCCACCGGTACTCGGTGGACGCCCGGTGGCTTGTACCACACTTCGAGAAGATGCTATCAGACAACGCGCTCCTTGCACGCATCTACCTCGATGCCTGGAAGCTCACGGGCTCGGACGACCTGGCGGACATCGTCGTGGAGGTGCTGGACGATCTGGTTCGCGATTTCACAGACGATGGCGGGGGATTCTATGCCGCGCGGGACGCCGACTCGGAGGGAGTCGAGGGGCGGTTCTACGTCTGGTCCCCCGAAGAGATCGCGGATGTACTCGGAGACGACGCCGAGTTGTTTTGCCGCGCCTACAATGTGACACCCGGCGGCAACTTCGAGGGCGCCAGCATCCTGCACCTGCCGCATCCCATCGAGGTGATCGCCGCCTCAGAGCAGCGCTCGACGTCCGAGATCGACAGTCTCCTCGCTCGGAGCCGCGCGGTACTCCTCGAGCATCGAACCACCCGTATCGAACCCTTTCGCGACAAAAAGGTGATCGTGTCGTGGAATGCCTTCACGATCCGTGCGTTCGCTGAAGCAGGAGCGGCACTGGGGAGAGCGGACTACATCGACAGAGCGGTCGAGGCGGCAGATTTCATCTGGAACACGCTACGAACCGACGACCGCCTCCTGCACAGCTGGATCGCCGGCAAGACATCCGGCGGGGGCTTTCTCGACGACTACGCTGGGCTGGGCAACGCGCTGCTCAGCCTGCACGCAGCGACGCTGGATTCCCGGTGGCTGGACCGGGCACGTTCGCTGGCCGATGAGGTCCTCGTCCTCTTCTACGAGGAAGAAAGTGCAACAGTCTTCGACACCGCCCACGACGCGGAGACATTGGTCCTCCGCCCGCGCGACTCGACCGACGGGGCTACCCCGTCAGGTCCATCGCTGGCCGCCGAACTCTTCGCTCGAGCCGGTGCCCTCACGGACGAGCCGCGATACCGCGCCGCTGCCCGGACGATCGTCGATCATGAGGTCGAGGCAATGCAACAGTTCGGGCCAGCATTTGGCAGGATGCTCTCGGTCGTGGACCGACTCGAGGCCCGTCCTGTGGAGGTCGCCCTCTTGGTTCCAGCAACCTGTAACCCATACGATCTGATCAAGGCTGCCCACGCCGAATTCCTGCCGGGTGGGGTCATCGCAGGAAGGATCGAACAGGAAGGCTCTCCCAACCCCGCTCATGGTGTTCATCCGACCGACACCGAAATCCCGGTGCTGGCCGGTCGTGGCCCGATTGATGGGAAACCGACAGCGTTTGTCTGTGAGGGCTATGCCTGTGGCCTGCCGGACCACGATCCTGAGATGGTGCGGCAACGACTCGCCGCCATGCCGAACCAGGCGTGACACGTCGCGTCGTAACTCTTCGTCGAACAGCGGCTTTCGGTACCTTTCAACGCTTTCCGAATGTCCCTCCAAATCAGGTATAGATGGCGACCCAAGAACGCGAGATCGTCGCTTCCGTGGATCTGGCCGGGCTGACTCATGAGCAGCTGCTTCGCTGCTACCGCACGATGGTGACCAGCCGTCGGGTGGATGACCGTGAAATCAGTCTGAAGCGTCAGAACAAGATCTTCTTTCAGATTTCGGGCGCGGGCCACGAGGCGGTCGGTGTTGCCGTGGCGGAACACTGCGAGGGCACACGGGACTGGTTCTATCCCTACTACCGGGACCGGGCGATGATGCTGTCGCTCGGTCAGACGGCACTCGACCATCTCCTGCAGGCTGTCGGTGCCGTGGCGGACCCGGCCTCCGGGGGCCGCCAGATGCCAGCTCATTTTGGAGACGTTCGCTTCAACACCCCGACCTCGTCTTCCCCCACGGGTACCCAATTCCTCCAGGCGGTTGGTTCGGCTGAGGCGGGTACGAAAGTCCCCGTCGTGGAAGGACTGAGGGAGCACATCGACCGATTTGCCGAAGACGAAGTTGTGATCGTCTGCACCGGTGACGGTGCGACGTCCGAGGGTGAGTTCTGGGAGTCGATGAACACGGCGTGCAACCTGAAGCTGCCCGTCGTCTACGTCGTGCAGGACAATGGGTATGCCATCAGCGTGCCGATCGAGGTTCAGACGGCGGGGGGAAGCATTTCCCAACTCGTCTCGGGCTTTCCCGGTCTTCACATCGTCGAGTGTGACGGGACCGACATCGTGGACACGTACCGCGCCGCGGGCGAGGCCATCCGGTACGCGAGAGAGCGGCGAGGGCCGGCCATGCTCCATGCGCATACGACTCGGCCGTACTCACACTCGATGTCCGACGACGAGCGTGCGTATCGGACAACCGAGGAACGCGAGGAGCAGGACCGTCGTGATCCGCTCGGGCTGACGCGCGATCTGATCGTTTCGGTCGGGGCGGCCACGGAAGCCGAACTCGACGCCATGGAAGCCGAGGTCGAGGCGGATGTCGCCGCAGCTGCGGACGAGGCCCTCGAGGCACCGACGCCCGATCCCTCGACGGCGATGACGCATCTCTTCTCGGAGGATGTCGACCCGACATCGTCCGACTTCGACACGGAGGACAGCCCGCAATATCAGAGTGACAAGCTCCTCACGGTTGTCGACCTGTTGAACTCGTGCATGCGCACCGAGATGGCACGCGACCCGCGCATCGTGGTCTTCGGCGAGGATGTCGCAGACGTTTCACGTGAGGACATTCTCGGCGAGGTGAAGGGCAAGGGTGGCGTCTTCAAGGTCACCCACGGACTCCAGGGTCGCTTCGGCTCCGAGCGCGTGTACAACTCGCCGCTTGCGGAGGCCAACATTGTGGGTCGGGCGGTCGGCATGGCTCTGCGCGGCCTACGCCCGGTCGTCGAAGTTCAGTTCTTCGACTACATCTGGCCGGCCATGATGCAGATCCGCGACGAGCTCGCGACGATGCGCTACCGGTCGAATGGCCTGTTCTCTTCCCCGGTCGTCATACGTGTCACGTACGGTGGGTACCTCAAGGGCGGGGGGATCTATCACTCCCAGACTGGTGAGTCGATCTTCGCCCACTGCCCCGGGCTGCACGTCTGCCTACCTGCTACGGCGGAAGACGCGGCAGGTCTGCTGCGCACGGCGATGCGCTGTGAGGACCCGGTGCTCTTCCTGGAGCATAAACACCTGTACCGGCAGGTCTACAACAAAGGCCGCGATCCGGGCCCGGACTACATGATTCCGTTCGGGAAAGCCAAGGTCGTTCGTGAGGGCACGGATGTGACCGTCGTCACCTGTGGCGCACTGGTCAAGCGGAGCATGGACGCGGCCAAGATCGTGTCCGACCAGCATGGGATCGAAGCCGAGGTCATCGATCTACGCACGGTTCAGCCGTTCGACATGGATCGAATCGCCGAGTCGGTGAAGAAGACGAACAAGGTCGTCATCGTGCACGAGGATTCGATGTCGTGGGGTATCGGCTCCGAGATCTCAGCTCGAATTGCGGACGAGCTGTTCGAGTACCTCGACGGACCGGTAAAACGCGTGGCTTCCATGGACACGTGGGTGGCCTATGCACCGGCGGTGGAGAACGCGATTCTGCCCCAGACACCGAATGTCGTGGACGCGATCGTGGAGCTGGCTGCGTACTAAACGTCGTCGGCACCAACTCAGCGGCATCAGGAGATCCCATGTCCCTCTCCGCCGTTGACCCAGAGCCTACAACCGGAAACCCAGCGTGAGCGGGATCATGCTGTTCGAGCCCGTCTCCGTGCCGATGTGCACGTAGCGGATCTCAGCGAAAAGCCCGAAGCCCAACTGGCCCATCGCGACACCGAAGCCACCGTGGTAGCCGGTGTCGCTGAACACCGTCTTATCAGGTTCTGAGAGCGGGCCACCCGAGTACCGGTAGGTACCAATCCCAGCGAGCACATAAGGCTCCAGACCCACGCCCGGAAGCTGAAAGACGAGCGAGATCGCACCGGTCAGATATTCGTTATCCCGGAGCGCCGCATCACTGGTAGCAAGCTGGTGAAGCCGGCCGTCCGCTCGGATCCCGACCGGGAGTGTCGGAATTCCAACGTTCATACCGACCGCCAGGTGCCACCCAGGATCGGCAGAATCCCCAACATCACCCTGAGGAGCCGTCACCCCACCCCCGACCATCAGACGCGGCTGAGCCTCGGCGGCCGCAGGAAGCAAAACGAACAGGCTTGCGATCAGAAGCGATCGTCGCATGAGGAACCTCAGTGTCGGAGATAAGTGTCCGGTGATACCGGCCGATCCCACGTGGGATCCCGCCGCGTCAAGAGGCACGGTTGTGGATGGCCGCGCCCGGAGGGGCCGCAGCAGAGGGCCAATTCTGACCCCGACGCGGTCGGGGTCAAGGTGTTCGGCGGCGAATCAGATCACTCGCATGGTGTGATCGACCTGCTCGGACCATCCCTGGAGGCCCCCGCGCATGCTGCGCACCTCTCGTCGCCCCGCATCGAGGAGTCGCCGTGCGCCGGTTCTCGAACGTTGACCCGACCGGCAGTACACCACGACGGGACGATCCGTGGGGATCTCCGAGATCCGATCGCCAAGCTCGCCTAGTGGGATCAGACGCGCTCCGTAGTCACTCAGGTTGCTCACGGCCCACTCCCACGGCTCACGTACGTCGAGAAGGAACGGTGGGCGCTCTTCGCCCAGGAGGACCTCTACCTTATTCGGCGCGACTTCTTCGAACGAGTCAGCCATGGCTGCCTCGTGGTCGACCGGCCTTGCAGCCGCGCTGGGATCCGGCTTTACGCCACAGAACACCTCATAGTCGATCAGTTCGGTCTGCGTGGGGTCGTCACCACACACGGGACACGAGGGGTTCCGTCGAAGCGCGACCTCTCGCCAGGACATGTCGAGGGCGTCGAAGATCATGAGCCGGCCGGCGAGGCTTTTTCCCGCACCGAGCAACAGCTTGATCGTCTCCATCGCCTGCATGGTTCCGATGATCCCGGGCAGGGCGCCGAGTACTCCACCTTCGGCACAGTTGGGCACCATCCCCGGTGGTGGCGGCTCACGGAACAGACACCGATAGCACGGTCCATCCTCCGTCGCGAAGACCGAAACCTGACCCTCCCAGCGGAAGACGGATCCATAGACGTTCGGGGTGCCCAGCAGGACACATGCGTCGTTGACCAGGTATCGAGTCGGGAAGTTGTCGGTGCCGTCCACCACGACGTCGTACCCGTCCAGGATCTCGAGCGCGTTCGCCGACGTAAGTCGCATATGGTAGGTCTCGACCTCGACGTGGGGGTTCACGTCACGCAGACGATCGAGCGCCGAATCCAGCTTGCTTCGACCGATGTCACCGGTGCCGTGGAGGAGCTGACGCTGGAGATTGCTCTCATCGACAACATCGTCGTCGACCAGACCGATCGTCCCGACGCCCGCCGCTGCGAGGTAGAGGGCCAGCGGCGATCCAAGACCCCCTGCTCCGACACAGAGTACCCGACCACTCTTCAGGTGACGCTGCCCCTCGAGCCCGACATCGGGCAGCGTGATATGGCGTGCGTACCGGTAGAGCTCGTCGCGGTCGAGATCTGGCAGGGTCATCGCGTGTCACCCTCCGGTACACCAAAGCGCCCACCCGAAGCCACCAGCTGGAAGGACTGTGCATCCTCTTGCAGGCGCTCCACCAGCTCCGAGCTTCTCCCGCCGAGAGCGGCCACGTCCGAGAGCTGGAGCGCCATCACGTAGTACTGAAACGGCATCATCGTCGTAGAGCGGTCAGCCCAGATGTCACGATCGCGGAGACCTCGGAACTCATAGATCTCCTCATACAGCGTGAGTGACTTGTCGAGGTCGAACCAATTGCCGCCGTACTCGGGTGATCCCTGGATCATACGCTCGTTGGAGTCGGTCTCCAGGTTTCGCAACTCGAGCTTGGTGGTCAGACCGTGGCGCACACCCCATCGATCCAGACCGAGTTGCGACATCATGCCACCACTCGAGGAAAAGTAGATCGGACGTTCGAGCGCGGAATCGTTAATGATGCGGAGTGCGATCTGCTGGCTCCGATCGAGCACCATTCCCGCCGGATATGTGACGGCCAGCTTTGGGAACGCCACCGTCACATCCTCGGGCAGGCGGATCGCCGACACTTGATCTAGCGTCACGGGATCGATGTTCGTCAGCGGACCCGTTGGTGTGGCACGTTCTGCGTGCAAGCCCGGGGCGAGCGCGGCGTCGAACGGTCGCTGGGTCCCGGGCAGCGTCAATTCCTGCAGCTGCCGCGGGTACCAGCTGGTGAACAGGTACTGACCGACGATGACCGTGACGTCTCGGCGCACGCCCTCCACTTCCTGAACGTACCAGAGCGGGAACGTGTCGTTGTCACCGTTGGTGAAGAGAACGGCGTACGGTTCGACACTCATGAGGAGGTCGTAGGCCCAGTCACGGGCCGCATAGTCCCCTGAGCGACTGGCCCACGACCAGTTGAGGCCGAGCGGGATGAGAGCGATCAGTAGGATCGGTGCGGTTTGCCGGTACCGGCTGACCCCACCGCCCAGTCCCCTCGCGACCGCACGCCACGTCCAGGCCAGCCCGAGGCCTGCCAGGCACCCCCAGTATGAGAAGGTCGCGATGTAGAAGTAGTCACGTTCTCGAACTTCTCGTTGTCCCTGACCGAGCTCGGCATGCAGTGAATAGCCGTGCTTGAAGTTCAGGTATACGACCAGCCCCACGGTCAGCGTGCCCGCTAACACCAGCAGGTACGCGAACAGTGTCCGATCGGATGACCAGGCGGCGTAGAGACCCAGGAACCCAAGCGCCAGGAAGAGTAGTGAGAAGGGAGCCCGGCTCGAAGCAGGCAGCTCGGATGCGTCCAACCCCCTCGACCATTGCCACTCGAAGTACTGCATGAAGGTCGCCATCTGAGCAGTAAACGGCGCTTTTCTCTCCCAGACCGGAGGTGTCTGGTACTGCTCGCGCGACAGCGACGCGCTCAAGGCCGGACACCCCGCCTTGCCTCGCGAGAAGATCGACACCGCGGCATCCCCCAGCGACGCGCAGGTCGGATCTCCCTCATTGATGACAGGATCCAGGTCAGCCCGAATCGGCAGGAGGAAGTTGAAGGAGAGACCGAGGGCAACCAGCACGACCGCGCGACCCACGAACGCCGTCGTAAGCAGGCGCCTGGGCCGCGAGAGCAGAAGCAGAACGCCCAGAGCGGGCGCCGGCAGCAGCGACATCATGTGGCTGGTGGACCCAATCGAAAGGAGAAAGAGCGCCCAGAGCACGTAGCGCTCGGTGCCCACCTCCTCGCCCCGATCATACCAGCGCACTGCCAGCCATGTGACGATCGCGATGATCATCACGGAGAGCGTGTAGACCTTTTCGTTGACGTTGGACTGGTTCCAGACCGTAAAGGCGGTCGCTCCGATCACGGATGAGGCGAGCGCCCCGATGCGCGCGAACCGTGAGTCGTGAACAAGACCAACCAGAATTCGATGGGCGGTCAGATAGAAGAAGCCCGTAGCCGCAGCGCTCGTCGCGGCTGCGAAGAGGTTGATTCGGATCGCGACGGAAAGCCCTGTGGGGGCGAGGAGAAGACTCCACGTCTTCGCCGCGGCCAGGAAGAACGGATTCCCCGGCGGATGTGGAATCCCGAGCGTGTGGGCCGTAGCGATGTACTCGCTCGTGTCCCAGAACGCGATTGTCGGCGCGAGGGTCAGCACATACAGGAGGAAGGCGGCTAGCCCCGCGGCGAGAGCCCAGAGGTACGGCGGATGGTCGATCGCGTCCACGAGAGGAGCGACGGCGCCATCCGTGATTTCGTCTTCCGCCATGTGCGTCGTGCTGCTCACTTCCCACCCCTGACCCATCGGATCTTGTAGATGCGGTCCCCATCGTCATCGGACATGACGAGGTCACCATGTGGCCCCACCGTGACGTCGACCGGTCTTCCGTGGACTCGGCCCGCAGAGAGCCACCGGGTCGCGAACTCACTGATCTCGAAGCCGGGCGGCACCGTCAGGGCCTGAGCGGACGCAAATGACCAGAAGACGCCCGCCCACAGCGCGGCCAGCAGCCCAATCCTCACGATCGATCTGCTGTTCACGCGCCTCTCCTGGCTGGTCGGCCCCTGTCGGACATGTGATGTACCCTGGGATCCGGTCAGGCCGGAATTCCGCTGCGCGCCGTGTCAGCCACAAGCTCCAGCACGCGCGTGACCTGTTCGGGCGAGTTGTACACATGCGTGGACAGCCTCATCCAACGGTAGTCGTACTCGCCGATCACGCGGGAGCGCACGTTCGCCGTTCGCGAAAGGTGTCGCTGCAGCGCAGCGGACTCCAGCCCGTTCACGAGGAAGGAGACCATGCCCCCCTTCAGTCCCTCCTCCGGCGTCGTCACGACCTGCACACCATCGATGGAGCGAAGACCGGTTTCGAGCATGCTTCTCAGGTAACGAATCCGCGCCTCGATCCGAGGCATTCGGATCGCCGTCGTCCATTCGACCGCCGCTAGGAGACCTGCCAGTCGCGACTCGTCAAAGGTGCCAAGGTGGTTGAATCGGTGGGCCCCGAGCGTCTGGTCGTCCCAGCCACCCGAGGCCAGCGTCGGCCACAGCTGTTCTCGCCACGGTTCCGTGAGATACAGCAGCCCGGTACCCTGAGGTGCGAGCAACCATTTGTGCGGTGAGCTCGCGTACATGTCGCCCGAGACCTCAGCCAGGTCGATATCGAGCATGCCGGGCGGGTGTGCCCCGTCGACCGCCAGCACGATGTCGTTCTCGGCACAGCGGTCAGCAAGTTCCGGGATCGGGAACACAGTCCCAGTCGTGAACGTTAGATGCGACACGCAGATGACCCGCGTCGAGGAAACCACACCCTGCCAGACCGCCTGCAGGAGTTCCTCGGATGAGGTCGCAGTAGATGGAAGCGAGACGATGTCGAGTCGAGCACCTCGGCGCGCCGTAACGAGCTTCCAGGGCTCGAGCCCACCGATGTGTTCATGATCCGTCGAAAGTACGGCATCACCGGGTCCGAGATCGACCCCGTTCGCGACGAAGTTCATCGCCTCCGTGGTGTTTCGTGGGAATACGAAGCCCTCCGGATCACCGCCGAGCAGACGGGAGAGCGCGGTCTTGAGATCATCCCATGCGACCCCAGGCGGATGCGTCTGAGCTACCCTTCGCGTGTGTTCAGCGACGGCATCTACGACAACCCTGGGCGACGGTCCGAGCGTCCCGTTGTTGAAGTACATCCGGCCTTCCGGGATCAAGAACTGCCCGCGCACGACCGACCAGAACGTTTCATCGTCCGGAGCCCCACCCGACTGGAGATCTCGCGCCAGTGCATTGACCGCCGCCGGCCACGCCAGCGAGGCGCCGCCCAGGACGGACAGAAACCGACGTCGATCGACCGTCATGGGTCGCGGTTCCGGATCAGTCTTCCGTCTTCACCGCGATGAATGAGATCTCGATCAGCGCTCCGCCGACGAGGCCGGATACCTCCATGGCAACACGCGAGGGAGGCTCGATGCCCTCAAAGTACTGCGCGTATGCCTCATTCATCTCACCATACCCGTCGATGTCGGTTACGTAGACCGTGGCCCGGACCAGGTCACCGTAGTCCATGCCGAGTTCTTCGAGCAAGGTACCGAAGGCACGCATGATGTTGTGCGTCTCCGCCCCCATCCGACCTTCGGTCATCTCACGCGTCTCACGGTTCGCACCAAGCTTGCCGGACAGCCAGTACGTGTTTCCGACCTGTACCGCCGCACTGAACGGAATACGTGCGGAGGGCTGATGTGCGATCCGCGGCCCCTCCTGCGCGAGTGCGGGCTGAGCAGCGAAGGCGACGAGAGAGAGAATCAGAACGAGACGCTTCACAAAGATCTCCTGAGCGGGGCCGGATCCATCGATGAGTTCCTAATCGGGATCATGCCCGACCTGCTCACCTGGGGCAAGACGGTGAACGCGGTCTGCTCCAGCGTCTTCGGACAAGAACGTTAGCCTACCTTACTACAATGTTGATCCGCTCCAGTCGCACTCTGTCCTATACCAGAGCCTGGCTCCGTACTCCGAACGACTTCGTGGAGGACGAGGTCACCCTGGATCGGGATGGCGTGCCCGTACTTGCAACACTCGTTCGCCCCCGGGCCCACACCCAGGATCTGCCAGCGTGGGTGGTCATGCACGGAATCACCCGGCCCGGCCGAGCTCACGGACAGCTCGTGCGGTTCACAAGAGCACTCGCTCACGCCGGGATCGCCACAATCGTACCGGAAGTCCCTGAATGGCGTGATCTCGAATTGGCGCCGGGGCTCTCCGCACCGAGCATTGCAGCAGCGATTCGATGGCTTCGCGGTAGCAACGTCGTGCGAGATGAACCCGTCGGGGTCGTCGGCTTCTCGTTCGGAGCACCGCATGCGATTGGCGCATGGTCGGACCCGCACCTGCGCGATGAGATCGGTGTGGCGTGTGGTTTTGGAGGCTACTGCTCGATCCGTCACACCTTCCACTTCATGATGACAGGCCAGCACGACGCCGGCCACGGGACGGCACATCTGCGAGCAGATCCATACGGTCGATGGATCGTGGCCGCAAACTATCTGCCGTCAGTCCCGGGGCATGAAGACGCGATCGACGTTGCCGAAGCGCTCCGAACCCTGGCCCAGCATGCGGGTGACGTCGGAGCTGCCTCATGGGATCCACTCTACGACCCCACAATCGATGAGCTGCGGGCCACGATCGCCGAGGAACGCCGGAGCCTCTTCGACCTGTTCGCGCCGAACTCAGGCGCAGCTGTAGCGGACGCCGCGGCCGCCGCCATGGGAGAACAGCTCGAGGAAGCCGCGCGGCGAGCCGAACCGGCGATCGATCCGACAAACGCGCTCGCAGAGGTACGCGGCGCCGTACACCTCCTGCATGGGCGCAAGGACCACCTGATCCCCTACTCCGAGAGCGAACGCCTCGCCGCTGCACTCCAGGCAGGTGATCCACGGCTAACGGTCACTCGACTCTTCGGACACTCCGCGCAGGACCCGTTCCCTCTCTTCGCGAGCATTGTCGAAGTTCCCCGCCTCGCTCGCGCCCTGGGAGCGGTACTTAACGCACTGTGAGTATCAGAGGGTCAGCGACTATGAAGGAGATCCTTCACAGCCGCCTGCACCCTGGCGTCCTTATCGTTGATCGCCTGATTGAGCAGACGGCGTGCGTACGGGGTTCCGATCTTGTTCAGCGCGCGATACGCAGTGATTCGAACGTCCGTACGCGGCCGTGAGAAGAGCGATGTCACCGCATGCTTCTCAATAGAGCGTACCGCCCCGGGATCCGCGATACGCCCGAGGGCCCGAATCAGTGGTCCTGCCTCATCCGGGTCTTTCGTCGCGTCCAGCATCGCGACCAGGGGCTTGAGGGCACGCTTCACCCGCAACTCACCCGCAGTAACCGCTGCGGCCAGACGAACGTTCGGATCAGTGTCATCGAGAAGTCCGACTACGATAGAGCCGGATTCTGGATCCCCCAACTTGCCCAGGGCCCTGAGAGCTTCCTTGCGCACACGGGCGTCCGGGTTGGCCAATGCCGAGGTGCAGAGTTCGACCGCACGATCCCCACCCAGGTCAGCAAGCATCACTACCGCGTTGCGAACCAGGAAACGGTTCTCATCAACCGCCATCTCCTCGATCGCCACGCGACCGGCATCACCCATCTCGACGAGCGCGTGACAGAGGATCCAGCGCGCCAGGCGGTCCGTGTTCTCCGCGAGGTCGTCTCGGATCGCATCGGCCATACCCGTCCCGATCGTTCGGCACACGGTGTAGTGCTCCGTACGCTTCTCCTCCTGCCGCTCTCGTCCGATGAGTGTCGCCAGGCGACCCAGGACGGCGGGAGACATGATGGACTCAGCCACCGCGTAGATCGAGGGGTCGGGAGGATCGCCGGCTGCTAACGTGATCGACGCCACAGCCCTTGCCACCGGGCCAAGCTCCCGGTGCTCCACACACTCGGCGGCGAGCGACTGGATTTCTTCGGCCTTGTTGACATCTCCAGCAATAAACTCGGCGGCCGCCCGATCGAGCGGACTCGGCACGAAATCCTCGTCCTCCGTTGCGTCAGCGGCAGGGACATGTCCGCCTGGACCGATTTCAGCCGTAATCTCCTCTAGGTCGACAGGGTCGGGCTCAGAGTAGCCATCCCCGGAGCCGACGATCTCATCGAGCGATCCGATCGCACTCCACTCCTCGTGCGCCTGCTCTGCCGCCTCCCGGGTGGCGACCGCGGAGTCGGCGTCCGGCGAAGCAGCGCTCAGTTCGGCGGTGGCCGAGAAGAGAGCGTCGAAGGATCGGGCCAGGCCCTTGAGGTCGGACATGCGACTTCCTTACTGAGATTCCGAACTCGTCGGATGTGAAGTTAAAGGTATCGTTCGTCCTCGACTGTCGGGAGGAGTTCCTTTTGTTGCCTCTCGTCCTGAGCCCGGTCATCTTGCCGCCGTGCGCTCCGAGTGCCCTTCAGCAGCAAGGCATCGGAACGGGCGTCACCTCACTCGTACGATCTTCAGGAGAACGGAATGCCGGTCTTCACTCGACTCCGGGACGACGTGATGACGCTCACCGTGGACGGTGACTACACCGCAAACGAGCTACGCCGAGTCGCGTTCAACGCGTTCGAGTCGGTCGAGCTTCCGACACGACTGCTGATCTTGCTGGACATGAGTGGAGCAGCGGGTGTGATGCTGAAGTCAGTGGACGAGATGAAGGCTGCTGGTGCGATCTTTGGAGCGTTCCGAGATCGTATCACCGGAGTGGGCGTGGTCGTCGCTGCCGATGCGCATCCGTTGTTCGCCGACGATTCGCCCTTCGTTCAGGAGGCGGGCCTGCCAGCTCGCCCGTGTCACTCCCACGCCGACGCGCGTGCCTGGCTCGGCGGTGAGGCCCCCGCCTGACAAAGCCCGTGTGCGCGAGCGCTTCGACGAACGTAAAGACCGCGATGTGGACGACGGCTCGCGGCTGAAGCAGCATCCGCGCTTGGGACGTCAGCCTCCGTCTCATCGGCATGCCCAACGCGTAAAAGATCCGTTGAGGGGTGCGCGTTTGCTGTTGTTCATGTAACATATGCTCAACACCTGTACAAAACAGTGCAACGGCAACCATCGCGGTTGCCCCAAGGTAGGAGGATTCATGCCTCAGCTCAGTGCGGGCCAGTACATGCTGGTCTACAACACCTTTTCCCTCGCGATTGCGGCGATGCTCGGCTCGTTCGTGTTCTTCGTGCTGTCGCGGAATCTGGTCGGTGAGAAGTATCGAATGTCCCTCATCCTGTCGTCCCTCGTCGTAGGGATCGCCGGATATCACTACATCCGAATCTTCAACTCGTGGGATCACGCCTACACCTTGATGGACGGTGTCGCGAACCCCACCGGAACGCCTTTCAATGACGCGTATCGCTACGTTGACTGGCTCCTGACGGTACCCCTCCTTCTGGCCGAATTGGTTCTCGTCCTGCGACTCCCGAAGAAAGACGGGACGCCGATGCTCTGGAAGCTCGTCATCGCCGCGACTGCGATGATCCTTCTAGGCTATCCGGGCGAGATCTCGTCGGACATGGGCACGCGCTTCATCTGGGGCACGCTGAGCTCGATACCCTTCGTCTACATTCTCTACGTATTGTGGATCGAACTGGGTCGCTCACTGCCAAGCCAGCCGGAGCCCGTTCAAAAACTGGTCAAGAACATCCGTCTGCTCACGCTGGCGACCTGGGGCTTCTACCCGATCACCTACTGCCTTCCATATTTCGGGATCAATCCGAGCGATTCCGTAGTGGGCATTCAGATGGGCTACGCGATTGCCGACATTCTAGCGAAGTGCGGCTACGGTGTGATGATCTACAACATCGCCAAGCTGAAGACAGAGGCCGACAACGCAGCCTCAGCCGCAGCCTGAGACCTAGCTTGAGTTTGTTTGAGACCGGTGTGTGGGGGCGACCCCCACACACCGGCCCTCGTTCGGATGTTCTCGTCCTCGGTGGTGGCTTGGCAGGACTAAGCGCAGTTTCCGCACTCGTTGACCAGGGCCTCGAGGAGTCCATTCACATCTTCGAGCGTCGGTCGCGTGATCAGTACGTACGCGATCGAACGTGGTGCATGTGGGACGTGGGGGACAATCCCCTCGCTAAACTCGCAACGCATCGGTGGCACGACTGGATCGTCCGTGACGAGTCCCGTGTCGTGCACGCGCACTCGGACGAACATCCGTACCTTCGGCTTCCTGCTGACCTCGTCTACGACCATCTCGTTCGGAAAGCGGAAGCCGCCCCGAACGTTCACTTCCATTTCGGTTCGTCCGCGGACCGCGTCGACCGAACCGAGGCGGGCGTGCAGATAGCGACGCCCCGGGGTGAGTTCGCAGGTCGCCTAGCGCTCGACAGCCGCCCACGGCGAGGACGACCATCGCGCAACTCGCTGCTGCAAAGCTTTGTCGGGTGGGAAGTGAGGACACGAGACCACGTGTTCGATCCGACCGTGGTGACGCTGATGGATTTCCGGCTGTGCAAGCCAGGTGCGATCGAATTTTTTTACGTCCTTCCTCTGACGGAGAATCGGGCGCTCGTCGAATCGACGGTGTTCGCCCCGAGCGTTGTCGGACGCGAGTACCACAAGCAGCGCATCAAGACGTACATTCAGCGCACTCTGAATACGAGTCTGGAAGAGATCGAGTACTCAGAGCAAGGTGTCATTCCCATGGGATTCGACCATGCGCCGCGCCCGGATCTGAGCGGCGTACTGGACATCGGCCTGAGGGGCGGCGTCGCAAAACCATCGACTGGCTATGCGTTCCGACGTATTCAAGACGACTCGATTCGTCTGGCGCACAATGTCGCGCATCGCGACTCCCCGCCCTCTGCTCGAGGATCATCAGCTCGATCTCAGGTTCTCGACCGCATCTTCCTTTCATTCTTGCGGCACCAACCCGATCTGGCTCCGAATGCCTTCCTCGATCTGTTCGATCGGGTCCCGGCTGATGACCTGATCAGATTCCTGACCGAGACAGGTTCGGTGGCGGTCGATCTTCGAGTCGTGCGGGCGCTCCGGCCGATCCCATTCCTGAAAGAGATCCTCCGGTTCGCTCAGCCAAGCCTGAGATGGCCAGCCAATCCCGCTAAGGCTATGCGTTTCGATCGGGACGAGCACACCGTCCTCCGGGCTCAATGAGCGAAGCGGCGCACAAGGCACTTGTCCGACTGCGCCGTCTTCATACCGCCATCGCGGTCGCGTCGACAGCCTTCTTGGTTGCTGGCTCCTTGGTCATAACGCCCAATGAAGGCGTCCAGGCCGTCATTCTCCTTGTGGCGGTCGGCATCTTCGGTGTGCCGCATGGCGCCCTTGACCATCTGGCGGGGCGGGCGGCGCTCGAGTCACGTCTGGGGCACCTCTGGCTGCCGGTCTTTCTGGTGCTCTACCTGACGGTATGCGCTGGCGTCGTTTTCTTTTGGCTCCAATTCCCAGTCGTCATGCTCCTCAGCTTCCTGGCCGTCGCCACGCTCCATTTCGGCTCCGAGGATGCCGGGCCTGCCGAGCCGATCCAGGCTCACCCCCGTCGACGGTTGTGGATTCGTCGGGGAGAAATTCTGGGGCGAGGCGCGATGCCAATCGTGCTCCCATCCGCAGTTCACCCATCGGAAGTGGGCCGCATCTTCGACACTCTGGGCCTCGGCTCCACGCCGATCACCGGAGAAGAGCTCTCACTCGTAATCGGTGCTCTGTGGCCTGTCCTCATCATCCTCTTGGCCCCCATGCTGGCGGATGCCGTCGGACGTGCGCTCCGAGCCCGGAGTACCGAGCCACTCTCCCGACTCGTAGAGATTCCCGTGCTGGCTGCGGCCCTGTCGTTGCTTCCACCCCTCGTCGGCTTCGTGGTCTACTTCGTAGGTTGGCATGCCGTGCGGCACACCCTGGCGTGGGTGGTCCGCCTGAATGCAAACAACCCGATCGAAGGCCTTATGTCGTTTGCCCAGCTCGCACTCCCCCTGACGCTCGCGACCATCGCGCTGGGCTGGGGTGCCTGGATGTGGATGGATAGCGCACCAACAGATCGCGCACTCCAGATCATTTTCGTGGGTCTGGCTGCACTGACCTTTCCTCACGTGGCCCTTGAGATCGCAGTGAGTGCCCACGATGAGCACTGATTACGACGTCATCGTCATCGGTGCCGGGCACAACGCGCTCGTCTCTGCGGCCTACTTCGCCCAAGCAGGCCGGCGCGTCGTCGTATTCGAACGTCGTCGGATGGTCGGGGGAGCTGTCGGTACGACGGAAACAATCCCCGGATATCGCTTCGACGTGGGAGGCAGCGCCCACATCCTGATCCGTACCACACCCATCGTCGAGGAGTTGCGTCTCGAACAATTCGGCCTGGACTACATCGACCTGGACCCGATGTTCTCGGGCGTGCGACTCGACGAGGAGCCGGTGCACTTCTATCGGGATGCGGAGCGGACCGCTCACGAGTTCGAGTCGCGATTTCCCTCGCAGGGTGAGGCGTACCATCGCTTCCACGAACGTTGGCTACCCTTCGGCGAACTTGTTCGAGAACTCTTCTTGAGCGTGCCCGGCCCATTCTCTCTCGGGCGCAAGTTGCTCTTCGACCGGTCGTTCGGGCGAGACTGGCGAGATGCACTCGCAACCATTCTCAGACCGTATGGGGACGCCCTTCCGGCCGACCTGACCGAGTCGCGCATCACGACCCCCATGCTCTGGATGGCTGCTCAGTCCGGCCCGCCACCCCTTGAGCCCATGTCCGCGCCCTTCCTGCTCTGGCATCCCATGTACCACGTCGGGGGTGCAGCTCGGCCTCGAGGAGGTTCGGGTATGCTCACCATCGCCTTGGCCGAGCACATTGCCGCGCACGGAGGCGAGATCCATACCGATGCCGCAGTCGACGAGATCGTCGTTCGCGATGGCCGCGCGGCAGGGGTGCGCGTAGGTCGAGACGTATACACAGCTAGGGCGGTGCTGTCGGGAGCCCATGCTCACGAGACCTTCCACCGTCTGCTACCCGAGGAGTTCGTGCCCGGTCGCCTGCGGCGCTCGCGGGTCGGTAATGGATTCGGAGCTATGCTACGTGTCGCGCTCCGTCGACCCGTCCAGTACGCGGAGCCCATTGGCCCGGTGGTGCGCAACGGCCTGCAACTCGTGTGCAGGGACGTCGATCAGATCAACACGGCGTACGGCGATTACCTTGCGGGTCGACCGTCGGTCGACCCACCGCTCGTGGCCATGACTTTTTCCGAGGTCGACCCGACACTCGCACCCGACGGTCACGAGGTACTGTTCCTGTGGGGTCAGTACTACCCATATGAACTATCCAGCGGTCGCAGCTGGGACGACATCGCAGACGATGTCGAGGACAGTATGCTCAACGCGTTCGAGCGCTTCGCACCGGGAACCCGTGACAACATCGTTGGAACCCTCTTTCAGCATCCTGTGTGGCTCGAACGCGAACTCGGACTGCTACGCGGTAATGTCATGCACTTGGAGATGTCATTGGATCAGATGTTCCTGATGCGACCCGGTCTGGGCAGTGGCCTGTACAGGGGTCCTGTGAAGGACCTCTTCCTGACCGGAGCCAGCACCCACCCCGGAGGTGGGATCATGGGCGCCTCTGGACGCAACGCGGCAACCGTCGTGCTGAAGTCACTGGACCGGCGCAGGTTCTGGTGACCTATCTGGAGTTCCTCCTCCTGTTCGTCGTGGCACCGGCGGCGGTACTGACGTCCATCGTCGCATACAACCAGCACCATCTTGGAAGCCGGGTGTGGGTGGCACTTCTTGGTGTGAGTCCGATCGCGCTAGCCTACACGGCACGATGGGATCAGTACCTGATCGCCCAAAACGTTTGGTGGTATGGAGAAGATCGGGTGCGGGGCGCATGGTTGGGCGTACCATGGGAAGAGTACGGGTTCATGACACTACAGCCTCTTCTGACCGGGGCCTTGCTCCTCACACTTCTCAGCGGGCGCTCCACCTTGGAGCGATCCAGTGCGTCCGATCTCTCAGCGTACATCCGCGGCTTTCCTTGGGCGGGGCTTCTGTTCGTCACTGGATTCGGCGCCGGGATCCTCGCCCTGCGGTCGGGACCGGAGTGGACCTACCTCGGTCTCATTCTGGTCTGGGCCTTCCCCGTGATCGGTGCTCTGACCGCCGCCGCGTGGCCGGGTCTTCGCACCTTCGCCCGCGAAGCGTGGATCACATGGATCGTATCGACGTTGTACCTCGGTGTAGCGGACCACTTCGCCATCAGCCAGGGCATCTGGACGATCAGCTCCGAGCAGACTACGGGTTGGACCCTAGCCGGACTCCCGTTCGAAGAAGCGCTGTTCTTCGCGGCCACGAATGCACTGGTCGTGGTGGGCGTGATGCTGTTCTGGACGCCCGGACTACCCGTGGGCGATCACTGACCCGCCCCGCGCTCCGGGAACGGAATCGGTAATTCCGGCAGATCGAAGGCTCCGGGAAAGTCGGCCTCGACCTCTTTCTGCTTGCCACTCCACGTCTCAACGTCGATCCGGTAGACCGCCGTCCGCGCGAGTTCCTCATTCGTCGTCGAGCGGTAGTCCCGGTCCGGCACCAGGTGCGGGGCATACTTGTTCAGGAGCGCCTGAAGGGCGGACTTCGCCTCCGCTTCGTCATCTACGATCTGCCCTGCCCCAAATGCCACGACACCGGCGTATTCGACCGAAAACTCCAGTGCTTCAGACGCCGGGAGAAGGCGCCCCATGGCTGCAACGCTGAATGCCACCTTCTCAACCATCGCAATGTTGTCCCGGGTTCGACCGATACGGTGTGTGTGCAGATAGATGCAGTGCTGCTCCTCGTCGTACACGAACAGATTCGAGTTGAGGAACGGTTGCCCGTCTTTCCCGACTGTGGCGAAGAAGCCAAACGGCGCCCGTGCCATGAACGCACGTACCCACGAGTCCTCCTTGCCTCGATCACGCCGCCGTACAGAGCTCCGAGCGTCGTGCCGGCCGGCGTTGGTGATACCGACTGGCCCCTCGGTATCGGTCACACCTGCTCCAAGTAGTCGCTACGAATCAGATCGCGATGCCACAACTCGTGCCCGGCGATCATCCAGGGGAAGCTTCGGACCGTGAAGTCGAACCCAGAAGCCCGGCCCTTCCGGCCACCCACACCGTCCGGCATGGTTGAGAAGAGATGAACGTTCGATCGGCGCACCGCGATCCACTCCTCGATTAAATCGGAGAGCGTTCGTTCCGCAGCGTTCGAACGGGCGCCCCAGACGTCCTGATCCATGCCTGGCAGATCGACATCGTCTTCCCGAGCCATAGCCAACGCCCGAAAAGCGAACATACGCTCCGTATCGATCACATGGCCGATCACCTCACGTAGCGACCACTTGTCTTCAGCGTATCGGTACGTCTCACGCTCCTCGGGTATCGCCCGCAGCATCTCGACTGTGTCGCCGAGCTGGTTCAGCAACATGGCCACGATATTACCGTCGGGCACGAGGGCGATGTAGCGGGCGTAGTAATCGGCATGTTCGCCGGGACCGGGGCGCCCGAAGTCAGTCACCGGTCGTCTCCGATCGTGCCGTCGAGCTGCTGAATAGTCCGAGTTGACGGTGGGCCCTCACGCTGGAGCCGGCGTGCGGTGGCTTCGGCCTCCCTCCACGCCCGGAGGACGTTTTCGCCTGCCACCTTTGCCATGTCTTCTTCGGTCCAGCCACGGCGAGACAGCTCAGCGAGGAGCGCCGGGAATGTAGAGACGTCCTCCAGTCCCACAGGCGTCGAGTCGATTCCGTCGAAGTCCGACCCGATCCCCACATGGTCGACCCCGGCGAGGGTGGCAATGTGCTCGATATGATCCGCTACGTCTGCGATCGTGGCCTCATCACGTGAAGTGAGAAAAGACGGTACGAACGTCACCATGACCACGCCGCCGTTCTGGGGTAGCCGGCGAAGCACCTGATCCGGGACGTTGCGTGGGTGGTCGTGGATACCGCGCGCGGAAGAGTGAGACCAGATGACTGGTGCCTCGGCTACGTCGAGGACGTCGTTCATCGTCTCGGGTGACGTATGCGAGATGTCCACCAGCATGCCCATGCGATTCATTTCGCGGACCACCTCACGACCGAACTCGGTCAGTCCTCCGTGGCGAGCCTCGTCACAGCAAGCGTCGGCCCAGTCTAGCGTCCCGTTGTGCGTGAGTGTCATGTAGCGAACGCCCATCGCATAAAAGGCACGAAGGCTCCCCAGCGAGTTCTCGATGGCGTGCCCTCCTTCCATGCCAAGCATCGAAGCGACCCGCCCACGACCGAACGCGCTCTCGACGCTGGACACGCTCGTGGCCAACTCCATGGCCTCCGGATACTTGTCGATGATCTGCAGAGCGATATCGATCTGCTCGAGTTGCACCTTGGCAGCGCCCTCCGCGACGGCTTCGAACGGGATGTAGACCGACCAGAACTGCGCCCCGACACGACCTTCTCGCAGACGATCGATGTCCGTATGAAAGGATGTGGTTCCTCGGAGGTCGTGCTCCGCCGCCTCTACGTCGTGGGGACCGGCTTCGCTGTTACGGATCGCCCAGGGAAGATCGTTATGGCCATCGACCAGGGGCGTCATCGCCAGAACGCGGAGCGCCTTCTCCATGTGGGTGTCCTGAGCGGACACATGGCTGACGGAGACGGCGGCGAGTGTGAGAACAAGCAGAGCAACGCGTATCATGAGTCACCGGACCGTTGGGTGAAGGCACGCCGATCACGCGCCCTTTGAGCCCCAAGGATCGCCCCGGCGACGCGCGCTGGGCAACCCGGTCAGAAAGCGCTCGTCTCGTGCTTCTTCCAAGCTTTTCTCGAAGGGAGGCGATCGTGAGACTTTCAACTGACCTTACCCCTGCCAAGGGACCTGCCAGCTTTCGCGTATTAATGGGTCGAAGTTGTTAATCGCGAATAGGCTCTCCGTCCAACGTCTGTCCTAACCTTTATCTATGGGCGCTGGCGGCCGCTGGCATGTCGGCCCCATCTTACGTTCGAGACGCATCCCGACGGACGGTGTGCAAACTGAATGCGCTGTGTCGTCTCTTGAGTGCACGGTTCAAGGATCCGCTCGATCGCATCAGGGCAGGAGAGGCATGATGACGAATGCGACAAATAAAGCCCGACACCGTAAAGCTCTGTCGTTGGGCTTGGGCATCTCTGTCGCAGCCCACGTCACAGCCCTGGTGGTCGTGTCCGTACCTGGTTCAGGTCCAGATGACTCTGATGCGCCTCGCACTGAGCAGCCCACGAAGAGCTTTGATGCGGTTCAGGTCGTTCAACTCGCTGAACTGACGCCACCCATGACACCAGCCGACGCTCCGAGGCCGACTGCATCAACGGCTGGCGCTCGATCAGAGACGCCGACGGCCGGTGGCGATGCGGCGTCACTAGAAGTGCTGCTCGCTGGTCTTGCACCCGCGACGGTCGCCCTGAACCCTTCAAGGGAAGGAGGCCCAGTCGTCACCTTCACGGACCTCGACCTGATCAGCGAGGACGAGGACCTGATGTCGGCCCTGTACGGAGACCTCCTTGCAGGAGTCTCTCCGGTCGACCCTTCAGGCGGGGGACTGGGCGGTCTCCTCAGCAGTATCGGCTCGGCCTTGAGTGGTGGCGGTCACTGCCCGACCCCGGTTGCAGGATCAGACCCTCTGATACTCCGCTGACGGCTGCCACCTTGGGTATAGCGAGCGCACGAGCTAGGTAGGGCGGGTCAGTTCCAGGGAACGGATCTTCCGGTGCAGCGTTCGCGCTGAGACTCCGAGGATCGCCGCTGCTCGACCTTGATGCCAGTCAGTGTCTCCGAGCGCTCTTTCGATGGCCAGACGCTCCAGCTGGTGGAGATTCAAGGAGGGAAGACCGGTCGATCCCGAAGACACACCCTCCACGTCACCGCCGCCTTCGAGTGCGGGACCAGACGCGATAGAACCGGGCAGATCTGACACCCGGATCGTTTGCTCCCCCGAAAGTAGCGCCAGCCGTTCGACTACGTTGCGCAACTCCCGGACGTTCCCGGGCCAGCAGTACGACTCGAGGAGCGCCATCGCCTCGGCCTCGACCGTCCACCAGTCCGATTCACCTGGGCGAAACTCCTCGAGGAAGTGGGAAACGAGGAGAGGGATGTCACAAGGCCGCGCCCGCAGCGGCGGCAGGTCCAAAACGATCGAGTTGATCCGATAGAACAGGTCGGCACGGAATTCTTCGGCATCTACAAGCTTCTGAAGGGGCCGATTCGTTGCGGAGACGAGTCGGAAGTTCGTCGGAAACTCCTTGATCCCACCCACACGTCGGAATCTTCGCGTCTCCAGCACCCGGAGGAGCTTCGCCTGGAGTGGCGGAGCCAGATCCCCGATCTCGTCGAGGAAAAGGGTTCCTCCGTCCGCCATCTCGACCAGCCCGATTTTCCGCGAAGCCGCTCCGGTAAACGAGCCTTTCTCGTGACCAAAGAGCTCGGACTCAGCGAGAGACTCCGCCACCGCGGCACAGTTGAGGGCGACCAGTGGAGCGTCCGCACGTCCCGAGAGGCGGTGAAGCTCACGAGCGATCAGCTCTTTTCCTGTCCCTGATTCGCCATAGACGAGGACTGAGACGTCCGAGGTAGCAACCCGGGCCAGCATGGCCAGAGACTCTGTGAGCGCCTGATCCTGTGTGATGATGGAGCCCACTGAAGCATCTCTGCGCGCAGCCGCGCTGAATCGCTCGCTGAGCCCAATCGCGTCCCGCACCTGAGCGGCCTTCCACACCAGCGCGACCAGGCGCTCGCCGTTCACCGGCTTCTCGAGGAAGTCATACGCGCCGAGTTTCATCGCCTTCGTGGCCGTAGAGACCGTGCCCTTACCGCTGAGGAAGATCACCTGTGGTCGGTGGGGATCGCCCTCAATCGCCTGAAAGACTTCAAGTCCATCGAGCGCCGGCATGCTCAGGTCGAGGATCGCGACGTCGAACACATCCTCTCTCAGCGCCCGCAGTGCCTCTCGCCCGTCCGGGACCTGTGTGATATCGGCGAGAGACCAACCCGCCTCGCGGAGGATCGCCTCGTTCAACAGGAGCTGTTGAGGATCGTCGTCGGCGAGGAGGACCCGGATGACGCGGGATTCGGAGGTAGACATGTCCTACTGTCTACAAGCGCCGGCCGGCCCCATCAAGCAAAAAAAGGAGCGGCCCCGCAGACCGAGGTCTACGGAGCCTTCGCGCCGCCCAACTTCGGGGGGGATGGGGGCGCAATCCCTGGGGGTAGCTGGGCGGGTTGCGGAACCGCTCCCTGGGGGGATTTAGCCTTGTATCATTGCCGCTTACGGCGAACCGAACGAAACAGCGGCCCCGCAACCCGATAGATTAGGTACAGCAGGGCTGACGCCAAAAATGTTAAATGCCATAAGTCTTTATTAAACAACATCTTATGGAACGATCTTGCGACCGAGGCCAGCAGGCAGAGTGGCCACTCAGGACAGACTGACCGGTTCCAAAGTCGTCAGATCGTCCGAGGCGGGCACAAAACCGTAGATCGCGGCATCCGGCAAGAGCGCCAGAGTGCCAGACACTCCGATAAAACAGAGGCCGGACCAAAGTTGGGGGCCTCTAGCGTCCCTCTCAGGTCAGGAGAGACCCGTCAGGCGACGTCCTCGCGGCGGCGGCGAACTGCAGCCATGCCGAAGTGAAACAGGCTGAACACATCCTCCTGTTTCAGCGCCAGGACAAAGATCTGAAAGCGCCCGGCGAATTCGATTGCCTCAAGGATACCACCAAAGTCGTCCACTCCGTCTTCATGCCCGACGTTCTCGAGACCCCACGTAGACTCATATGTATGAGTGCACCGACACACGATTCGCCTCGGTACCGGTGTGGTTCCCGGCGAATGCACCTCTTGCAATCCGAAAAATCCGGAGTCCAAAAACCGGAGTTCACAGCGCATTCCGGATTGATCGGCGTGAAGTCGACCGGTGCTTCAGCCGGCGCACTCAGCGCCAGCATCATGACCACCCAAAACCACGGCGACCGCTTTTACCGCAACGTTACGTTCGACTCCGGCTTGGCAAGTTGCGTTTTGTCGACCGCCCTCTCTGGCGCAATTCCTGGTCCAGGAAACCAACGCGCCAGCCGGAGAAGGCACAGCGTTATGTAGCCTCGCTTCACCTCTCTAACTCCCTTGGCGGTCACCCAGCAGAACCTGTGGACTTACTGCGCTAAACCCACAAAAACCGCCGAGCATTTGCGCCACCCCTTCCGATTCGGGCGTGGTGGCTCAGGGCAAGTGTCTCGACGCGTGCGAAGCAGGACCTCCCCGAGGGAGAGACTCCGGCTCAACGCCGTCTGATCAGTTCGGCGAACCTTCGTTCACACGCACATCTGTGACCACGACCTCGATGACCATGGGGGCACCATCGTCGGACATCATCGCTTCGAGCTGCTTCATCTGATCGGCCATCATGGACTCGATCATTTGACGCTGCTGAGCCGGCATGTTCTCCAGCTCACGACGCATCTGTTCGAACTGTGCCCGAACTTCGGGGTCGATGGCGGCGGCGAGGCCGTCGATGGTCGTGACGGTCCGATAGGGTATGAGCAGCCCCTGTAGCTCCCTGTAGTCACCCATGTCTATCGTCGCCGTCAACGGAAGCGTGGACCCATCACGGTTCATCTCCCCTTCGAAGATCAACCGCCTCGGTACATAGGTCTCGGTATCCAGGTACACGCGGCCCCGGGTCGGCTCGAACTCCGAGTCCTGGGCGACGTTCGAGCCAAAGCCAGTGCCCCGGAGATCGGCGATGTCCAGAACGTGCACCTCGACGTCGTTCAGGCTCTCCCGACCGAAGTATTCGGAGCGATTAGCCAAGTCCTCGCCGAGCGCGTAGACGTCATCCATGCCTGTCGCAGGTGACCCCTGCTCTCCGGCGATGGCCGCCGTACGTGTCCGAAAGACAGGTCGGCCATCCCCTGACATTTCTTTCTCATAGTAGGTGAGGGACTCAAAGCCCATCACGACCTGCACCATGGTGTAGTTCTCGACACCTGCGATTCTCGCCTCGTACTCCGAGAGCATCGCATCGACGATCTCGGCAGGGGATTGAGCAGCGGCGGTGCCTCCAGCAAACGCCGAAAGCGCGGTCAGCAGCAGGCCAGTGCGACGCAGGTTAATGAGCTCACCCTCCCGAAATGCTGAACTTCTGGATGCGTCGGCCGGTCGACGCCTCTCCGACATAGATGTTGCCTTGCGAATCGATGCCCATTCCATGCGGGCGCAGGAACTGTCCGACCTGTCGCCCTCCCCGCCCGAAGTCCCCGACGACCTCGAGATCGCTGCGCCGCAGCACCCATACCTTGTGATTGGTTCCGTCGGCCAGATACAGCCACTCCTGATCCGCATCCGGAGAGAGCTGGATCACGAAAGCGGAGCCGGAGGCGAGGGTCCGGGGTTCGATGATCTTCTCGGTTACGAAGGTACCGTCCTGTTGGAAGACCTGGATCCGGTTCCCACGACGGTCCGCGACATAGATGAGACCGTCGTTCGATCCCACCAGTCCATGTACCGTGGACATCTGGGTCGGTGGTGCTGATGCATGCGCCTCACTGCCGAAGTCGTACTCGTACTGATCCTGAGGCTGGTCGCCGTACGCGCCCCAGTGCCTCAAATACGCCCCCGTGTCACCATCGAAAACCACGACTCGACGGTTGCGATAGCCGTCTGCGATGAACACTTCGTTCGTTCCGGCATCCACCCAGATGCCCGCAGGGCCACCGAGGAGCTCGGTATCGGTATTGCCACCGGTGACGTCGTACTCTCCGATCTGCATGAGGAATTCACCGGAGCGGGTGAACTTCATCACGCGGTGATGACGGTAGGTACCGACCCAGACGTTGTCCTGGTGATCGACGAAGAGACCATGCGCATTGCGGGGGAATTCGGATACGTCCTGCGTCGTCGGGTCACCCCAACCCTGTACGACGTTTCCGTCCTGATCGAACTCGACGACGATCGGGGCCGGACGACAGCAGAGGCCCATGGGTGGATCCTGCACCGCGGAGATCTCCTCCGGAGTGAGCGTCTCCGGCAGGTGCGTAACCCAGACGTGATCTTGGGCATCGACGAACACTGCGGTGATCGAGCCCATAATCCAGTCGTTGGGCATGGTCTGAGGCCAGGTCGGATCAACGGTGAAGGTAGGTACACCACCTGACACAACGTCGGAGGTGGTCGCCATGTCGTCGGCACCGGAGGCACAGCCTCCGAACAGAAGAAGGGCGCTGAAAAGGGCGGTCGTTCGTGTCATGATGGATCCAGTCCTGGGTCTCGCGGAGCATGGCCATCGAGCCAATACTCGTATTCGTCAGTTCGATCGGCGATCAAAGTAGGCACGCCCATGACGACGGGACATACGCTGTCCTGGAGTCGGTACCCTCTCTAGGTTCTGCCCGTCGTTGAACATCGCCGCATCGTCATGTCTTCACCCCACATCGTCCACGCGGAGCACAAGCCCGCGAAGCTCCTGGTCCCGCTCCTCCTGGGTGCGACCATTGCCGCACTCGCCGCATCGACCCGCGTGCAGTCGAATGCATTGCTGGTCCAGTCATTCTGGGCGGCAGGTTCACTCCTCGGTGCGTGGAGCGTTCTTCTGCTTGCCCTACCTCAGCTTCGGGCATCGGCTGGAGGCATCGACACCACGCTGCGCGCCCAGCACTACATCCAGGCCGCGTGCCAGCTCGCCGTCTACGCGTACTGGGGCTGGTACTGGCAGCCGGTCTACGACATGGCGGTTCTTCTGGGCGCTCAGCTGCTGTTCGCCTACGGGTTCTCGATGCTCCTCTCCTGGTCGCGTGGCCACGTCTACTCGATGGGGTTCGGGCCGATACCGATCATCCTCAGCATCAACCTCTTTCTCTGGTTTCGGGACGACTGGTTCTATCTCCAGTTCCTGATGATCGCCGTGGGATTCCTGGGCAAGGAGTTCGTGCGATGGCAGAGAGACGGGCGCTCAGTCCACATCTTCAATCCCTCGGCGTTCGCGCTCGGGCTCTTTTCTCTGGTCCTGATCGCGTCCGGAAGTACGGGACTGACGTGGGGTCAGGAGATCGCGTCGACCCTCACACTCGCCCCCAGGATCTACCTCTTTCTGTTCCTGGTCGGGCTCGTCGTGATGTACTTCTTCGAGATCACCCTCGTCGCGGGCACCGCCGCTGCGGTGCTCTTCGGGCTGAGTGCCGTCTCCTCCGGCATCACCGGTGTCCCGTACTTCATCGACTCCGAGATTCCCGCAGCGGTCTTCCTCGGCCTTCACCTCCTCATCACTGATCCGTCGACCTCGCCGCGGACCCCGGTCGGCAAGACCATGTTCGGCGCGCTCTACGGCTTCGGTGTCTTCGGGCTGTACGCCCTGCTCGGCGCGATGGGTACACCCACATTCTACGACAAGCTGCTCTGCGTCCCACTGCTGAATCTCAGTGTCCGAGCGATCGATGCAGTCGTGCGAAATCGCAACTGGACGGAGGCATGGACCGCGCCCACCGAGATCGCCGTGCGGCCGGTCTGGGTGAGCCCGAATCTGAACCTGATCCGTATGGGGGCGTGGATTCTCTTTTTCGGAGTCATGGCCGTATCAGGTCGAACGGACAGTCGACACACCGGCGACGCCCTGCCCTTCTGGGAAGAGGCATGCGCCCAGAGTCGAGGAAACGCATGTGACCGGCTGATCCAGCTCGAGGCCAGCTATTGCGGGGACAATGCGGCGTGGGCGTGTAACGAACTGGGATTGCACTACCGGGAAGGTGCGATCGTGGCCGCGGACGCTCAGCTAGGCCGGTCGTATCTGGCCCGGGCCTGCGAACTCCGTTTCCAGCCAGGATGTATGAATCTGCTCGAGCCGACGCGGTCGGTCCGGATCGAACCCAGACCGCTCGATCTTCGTCTGATGCTTCGTGAAGGCGGGCTGAATCTTATGGACTCGGAGATTCCGGACCTGCTCGAGCGTGCCTGCGCGCATGACTGGTCATTTGCATGTCAGAGGATCGCGAGTAGCACGTGACACGCACCACATCCGATCGCGCATCACCGCGCGACGATGCCTCACGTGCGACGTGGTGGGCCGTGCCCGTCGCGGGAGGCGTGCTCGTCGCACTCTCGTGGATCGCGCTGGTCCTCGCGCCAGAGCCGAACGTTGATGCGGGCCCCGTCCTACCCACCGCTGACAACGGCTCCCGAGTTCCGGTAACCTCCACTCTCGCCGGCTTCCATTCCGGGTTTTCCTACTTGCCGGACGACGCCATGCTTGGCTTCGTCGAGATCCCGGGTGGCGCATTCGTGATGGGCAGCGACCCCGGACGGGATTCACTGAGCTTCAACGTGGAGTGGTGGGGCAACGGCCGTGTTCAAGGCCAGCCCGACGTACCCACCTTCTTTCTTTCGAGGTATGAGGTCACGGTGGCGCAGTATGCTGCCTTCGTGAACGGGTCCGATCATGCGGTCCTCGACCCTCAGGCCGTGGAAGGGTCACCGGACCATCCGGTCACGTGGGTCGCCTGGACCGATGCCGTAGCCTACGCAGACTGGCTCGATCAGGAGCTGAGGGCGCGAGCTGATCAGGGCACAATACCGAATGCTCTGGGCGACCTGCTCCGCAGTGGCTGGCGCGTCTCTCTGCCCGATGAGGCACAGTGGGAGAAGGCGGCCAGGGGAACCGACGGACGCATCTATCCATGGGGTGACACGCCCGAGCCAGAGTACGCAAACTACCGGGCTCGAGGTACGACGCCTGTGGGGACCTTCACGTGTCCTCGCTGCGCGCACGGCTTGTCCGACATGAGCGGCAACGTCTGGGAGTGGACGGTGAGTCCTTATCAGCCCTACCCCTTCACGGAGTCCGATGACGGTGAGACGCTTCGCACGGACGCGTTGTGGGTCATGCGGGGTGGTGGCTTTTCCGATGCCGAGCAGATGATCCGCTCGGCGAATCGAGGAGGTGCCGACCCCGGCGCGAGGCGGCCCTTCATCGGATTCCGGGTCGCGCTGGTATCGGGCTGAGACGGGTCATTCGTCAGGTGCGAACGGTCCGAAGGGCTCTCAGTCGGTCGAGCTGACGACGCCGCTTGCCAGAAGCTGATCGATCGAGGCACGATCGAACTCGAGCTCTTCGAGGAGCTCTACGGTGTGCTCACCGGCTGCGGGTGGCATACGGCCCGCCCGCAGCCGTTCTCCGTCCAGACGTACAGGCAGCGAGACATCCCGATAGCCGGCAATCTCGGGGTGGTCCACCAACGGGAACATGCCAGCGGCCTGTACCTGCGGATCATCGACCACCTGATCGATCGACTGAATCATCGACGCCGGAATCGCGTGCGCTCGGGTCCGTCGAAGGAGCTCATTCGTGGAGAGTCGTTCGGTCGCGTCCTCGACGATCGGATCGAGCTCAGCCCGATGCGCGACCCGCTCCGCGTTAGACGCGAATCTCGGGTCATCGCCAACTCCGTCCAGCTCCAGCGCCTCACACAGGCGGCGAAAGATCGCATCGTTGCCCGCTGCGATCATGACGTACCCATCCGAGGTCCGGAACGCCCGGTACGGAGCGATCGCGCCCAGGCTCGACCCCATCGGCGCCGGCACACGTCCCGTCGCCATGTACCCCATCATGTGATAGGAAACCCAGGCCAGCGACGTATCCATGAGAGAGGCCTCGAGAGCCGCACCGCACCCGCTCCGGTCACGCTCACGCAGCGCTGCGAGGACCGAGATGGCGGCCCACATCCCGGTACCGAAATCAACCACGGAGCCACCGACTCGTGTCGGCACACCATCTGGTTGTCCCGTCACCGAGATGATGCCCGAATACGCCTGCATCAGCGGATCGTACCCGGGCTGATCGCTCATGGGGCCGTCCTGCCCGTACGCGCTGAGCGATAGGTGCACGATGTCTTCGCGCCATTTCCGCACCGAAGCGGCGTCGACCCCCAGACGACGGGCTGCTGCAGGCCTCGAAGCCTGAACGAAGACATCGCACGACTCGGCGAGCCGACGCAGAACATCCATGCCGGCCTCCTGCTTGAGGTCGATCACGATACTTCGCTTCCCTCGGTTCGCCGAGAGGAACAGTGTCGAGTCCTCGCCCCAGAACGGGGGGCCCCAGAGCCGCCCGAGATCTCCCCCGGGCGGCTCGACCTTGATCACCGTGGCGCCCAGGTCCGCAAGGATCTGCGAACAAAACGGACCGGCGAGATTCTGCGTGACATCGCAGACGCGAATGTCTCGAAGCGGTCGGTCCACGCCCCTACTCGTTGCCCGTGGTACGCATCGGAATCGCATCATCAGTCTGCCAGTAGAAGCCTTCCGCAGCCTGCTGCTCGGGCCACGTCTGGTTCAACGTGCCACCTTCGAACAGACGCCCGTTCTTCATCACCCAGACGACGGTATTGGAGTTCTGCAGGTCGTCCAGCGGGTTTGCATCGAGCACCACGAGATCCGCCAGCTTTCCTGGCTCGAGGGACCCGAGGTCCTGGTCGAGGCCCAGTGCGTCGGCCCCGATGATAGTCGCGATCTGGAGCGCCTCGTGGTTCGTCATGCGGTCCGACGAACCCGTCAGCCAGAGTTCCCAGTGGTACCCGAGCCCCTGCAGCTGCCCGTGACTCCCGACCCCGGCGCGCCCACCCGCCTCGACCACGTCGTCGAGAAAGTCCGAGATCTCATGGTGGATATACTGTGACTCGTCGAACCAGCCCGCGCCACCGGCCCGGCGGGCAGCCTTCTGGTAGATCTCTTCCCACGGCGTGAACGTGGCCAGCTTCTCGTCACGAAGAACGTCGGTGGTCGTGTAGAAGAGGTTCTCCGCCCATGGCCCTCCGTAGGTCACGACAATGGTCGGGGTCGTCGCCATGTTCGACTGCGCGACCAGTTCGACTACATCGTCGAAGAGAGGCACGCCCGGCAAGTTGTGCTCGGTGCCCGAGTAGCCGTCCTGCGCCATCGTCATGTTGAGACGCAGGTCGAGGCTTCCCTCGGTGGTCGGCATGAGTTCCAGCTCATGTGCGGCCTGAATGATCCACTGCCTGACCTCGCGGTTGCCTGCCCCGTACATCTTGATCGTCTTCGTGTCGAAGTAGTCGGCGTAGCGCTTGAGCACGTCTCTGGCTTCATCGAGGCTGCTGATGCCCTCACCGGAGAAGACACCCTGGCCGGTGCTGTAGATACGTGGTCCGACCATCCGGCCGGCGCGTATGAAGTCCTCGTACGACAGAACGTCACTCGACCCGGTCTGTGGATCCCGAGCCGTCGTCACGCCATAGGCGAGATTCGCTGCGTACGACCACGGCTGTGCCCGGTGGACGTTGAAGGAGGCGCGCAGGTGCGCGTGGGTGTCCACATAGCCGGGTATAATGGTCTGCCCGTCCATATCCATGCGCTCGGCTCCATCCGGGATCGTGACGCTTCCCACCGGGCCTACCGCTTCGATGCGGTTATTGCGGATGACAATGTCGCCGCGCTCGAAGATCTCATCACCGTTCATCGTGATGATGCGAGCGCCGGTCAGCGCGAGCATCCCTTCCGGCGTGTCGCGCTCGATCTCGACCATGATCCGCGATTCGCCGGGGCGGTATCGGGCATCCTCGTCGTCGTCCTCATCTCCCTCCTCCTCTTCGGCGTCCTCGGTCTCATCCTCCGCAGCCTCCGCTGCCTCAACGCTGTCGGCGAACGCCTGCGCGTCATCGAGGTCATATACGAAGTGGGCATTGCCGAGGGCCCAGTGGACCTCACGGCTGTTCGCACCCCAGGCGGGAAACTGCGCCCCGATGTCCGTGAGCTGCTCGGCAGGGAAAGCCGCCGATGACGGATTCGCCACCGAGATCGTAGGCGCATCGGCACCTACGCCAGAGGGGACAGTCACGACATAGAGCTGGTTGCCTACGAGTGCCATTGCCTGGTCACCCTCCGGCGCCATCCTGATTACAGACGCGGCGGGGCCCTGCCCTCCACCCGGAGCGCCACCACGGACCTGGACGTGCTCCTTCCGGTCGGTTCCGTCCCAGCGCATGGAGACAAGCCCGGCACCGCGCTGCGTCGCGTAGATGCGGTCCGAACCCATCACGAAGTGAGGCGCGTCAAGCCCGGAGATGCCCTTGATCACGGACGCCTCCCCCCCGGTTGAGGGCACCCAGACGAGATCTATGGAGCCACGCGGGACTCCCTGCGTCAGGGCTTCTTCAAACGCGACGCGGGGACCGCGGATCGCGACGATGCGGGCACCGTCCGGCGAGAACACCGGCTGTGTGTAGAAAGCCGCATCGGTCGTGACCCGCTCCAGATCGTCACCGTCGCGGTCGACCGAGTAGAGATGGCCGCCCTCTGCATCCGAGTAGGCCGTAAAGACGATACGCTCAGCGTCAGGCGACCAGGTCGGCTGCGCTGCCATCGCATCCACGGAGGCCACCTGCTCTGGCTCACCCGCGGGCAGTTCCTTCACGTACACGTCGCCCATGATCGTGAACGCCAGTCGCTGTCCGTCCGGTGACGGAGCAAGATCCCGGATCTGTTTGGCGACGAAGGTTGGACTGTCCTCGATCGGATAGTCGAAGTCGACCTCCGGCCCCATCGGAAGATCTACATCGACCCGGAATGGGATCTCGGTCAGGTCACCTCCGTCGATCGCGACACGCCAGAGCTTTCCACCCCAGAACGCGACGACCTCGCGTGAGTCGGGTGTAAAGCTCATGCCGGGGTACGCGTCGCGCGCGGCCCGGGACTCCTGCTCGTCACGCTGGACAGGGAACGCGAGCCACCGCTCATCACCGGTGTCCAGATCCCGGATCCGAAGTCCGGTCTCCGACACGTGCCGGCTCCCGTAGACGACCCAGCGACCGTCCGGGGACAGGGTGGGCCTGAATCCACCTCCGTACCGGCCCGAGCGGGCACTGTTCTCCCCGGTCTCGCGGTCATATACCCAGAGCTGGTAGTCACGACCGGGAGAGTTGTACTGCCACGTGCCGGTCCGGCGACCGTACCAGATGTATCGATCGTCGGCCCCGAAGGCCGCACCCATCGTCCGCGCATTCGCGGGATCTTCGATCAGCTGGATGCCTCCTCCGCCCTCGCGATGGTACATCCACAGCTTGCCCTGTCCGGGGCCCTGTCTGGTCGCGACGATGTAGTTCCCGTCGGGGGTCCACTCCGGCGACTGGAACGAACTCCGTTCACCGCGCGTGATGCGCGTGGTGTCCGTCATGTCCAGGGAGATCGTCCAGACGGCGTCTCCGCCGCTTCGATCACTCACGAACACCACCGACTGACCGTCGGGGCTGAACCGTGGCTGCCCATCGAACGCCATGCCCCGTGTCAGTGGCGTCGCCTGCCCACCGGCGAACGCCATCGTGTACAGATCACCGAGCAGGTCAAAGACGATCATCTGCCCATCCGGGCTGACGTCCAGGGATATCCACGATCCTTCCGTGAACGTCTCCGACAGCGTGCGCGTGGGCGTGAGCGGCAGCCCTTCCTTCAATCGCTCGGTAGCCGCATCGACCTCGTCCTCAGCCTGCGCCTGGACGGGCGCTACGAAGCCCGACACGAAGAGTCCGACACATGCCACCACTAGCAGCCACACACGCTTCGACATTCTGCACTCCTGAATAGGTCCAGCGGGAGTTCTCTCTCGAGTCCCCGGTACGATCGAGACCCGCAAGATCGCCTTCCAAAAGTAGGCAGGCCAGCCGCTGGCACCCCTCCGATGGGAACGCCCCTCCGTCCAGCCTGTACTGCATCCGTAGGCAGCCCCAGCTTGCCCGATCTTTACGACTCGAGACGACATCGATGCGCTTCATGACCCGCTCACGCGCCATTCTTCTGCTCGCGATCTGCACAGCCCCCTTCGCATGCGATGCCCAGCAGCGTCGACCGGGACAGAACCGCCAGCCGACGATTCCCCCACCGTCGATCACGGAGTACAAGCCTCAGTCGACGCTTGTCGTCCCTGAGCACGAGGTGCCTCGCGCCCGTTTCCCGGTAGTGGACATCCACGGACATCCGCCGACGCTCGATAATCCGGAGGCGATCGAACGTGTTCTCGGGGAGATGGATCGACTGAACATCGGGGTCATGGTCCAGGCGCGGCCAAGCTCCGGACAGCGCCTGCGCAGCCAGATCGAGGCTGTTCGAGCGGCAGGCCATGAAGACCGCTTCGTTTTCTTCGCGTCACTGGATCTGCAGGACGTCGGCCCCGGATCGGGCGCCCGTATTGCGGCACAGCTTGAGGACGACGTCGCCCTGGGTGCGGTGGGGGTCGGCGAAATCAGCAAGGCGTTTGGTCTCTACAACACCAAAGCGGATGGGTCCCGCCTTCAGATGGACGACCCGGAGCTCGACATCGTATGGGAGACAGCCGGACGGCTGGGGATCCCGGTCTTCGTGCACACGGCGGACCCCCCTGAGTTCTTCGAACCCCTCGACTACACCAACGAGCGCTGGCTCGAGCTCGCGATCTTCGAGAATCGGCGCTTCATGGATCGCGAGCGGTTCCCGTCGTTCGACGACCTGATGGACGAGCGCGACCGGATGCTCATGAAGCACCCGAACACGACGTGGATTCTCGCGCACATGGGATGGCACACGGCCGATCTCGGGCGTCTGGGTGAGATCTTCGATGCTCATCCGAACGTGCTGGGTGAGGTAGGCGCGGTCCTGTATGACCTCGGTCGCCAGCCGCGCTTCGCTGGAGAGTTCTTCGCCAAGTACAAGGACCGCATCCTCTTCGGAAAAGACTCGTTCCAGCCCGATGAGTATCCATACTTCTGGCGTGTCTTCGAGACCGCGGACGAGTACTTCGACTACTATCGCGACTACCACGCGTTCTGGAAGCTGTATGGGATGGATCTGCCCGATGATGTGCTTCGTGCCATGTACTACGAGAACGCCCGTCGGATCATCCCAAACCTGCCGACGACCGCCCTGCCAGGTGAACGCTAGGAGTAACCTGGTGCCCAGCTACTGCCGCACACTGATCGCCGTAATCCTGCCGCTCCTCGCGACGGCATCCTGCGGCGGTGACACGACCGAAGCGGGAGCGCGCGAACCCGGTCTTCCTGTCGCGATGCTCGCGACCAGCACGGACTACTGCGAGATCCCCGAGATGGCGCTCGACGTTCTGGCGGACCGGCCAGGACCCGGTGCGCCACCCGTGGACGATGTGAACTGGTTCGCACGGCCCGTCGCCCACCCCGGTGACGACTGGATCGTCGCCTTCGCGACGCATGACCAGAACTACATCTACAACCTCACGACGGACGAGCGCGTCGCGATTCCCGACCGATCCGACGCCGTGGCGACGCCGGACGGGCGGTACATGACCGTTCCGTCGTACTACACGTCCGATTCGAACACCCGCTTCTACTCCGTCGCGCCCATGCTTGCCGCCCTCGCCGAGGGCCGCGACGTGGCCGACATGGAACCGGCCTTCATCCACGACCATCCGGCGATGCATCGCGTCTACTATCAGTCGACTGCCGTCGTCGGTGAGGTCGATACGGATAGTGGACTCGAGACCACGTACCGTCTGATGTTCTCCGGAACGGCTGACGACTCGGGCTTTCGCATCGTCGACTACCTCTTCCGTCATAGCGCGGACCGTGGTGAGTTGCTGGATGTCCAGGCCAGCGCACCCATGTCGATCTGCCCCGAGGTTCACAACGACCTGAATACACCGTTCATCTCGAAGGACGGGCGCCACGTAGCGGCATACACGAGCGACGTCGCGGGGAATGCGTACGCGGACGGTGCATCGCTCAAAGTATACGAGATCACGTCGGCCGATCCCTCGGCGGGCGCC